>Ga0310786_10002661_pt1 | contig 26925 bp, 20 predicted proteins | sample AusTroGonzalo_MG_FD_203881 | JGI IMG/M metagenome (GOLD analysis project Ga0310786, IMG submission 203881) | Bovine rumen microbial communities from tropical cattle in Woodstock, Queensland, Australia - Gonzalo_03 (v2) (version 2) | ecosystem: Host-associated > Mammals > Digestive system >...
ACTCGATGCAAATACTACGCTTCAATGAGCGACTGAATTTTTGTTTTCCCATAATTCTTAAATGACTTTAATAATTTAACATTTAAGGCTCTATGGGAGTCAACCCCAGCCAGTACAAGACAAATTGTCTCTACCTAAATGATACATGATACAATGATACATTTTGCTCTTTGGCTGAAATTCACTCACTAAACAATTCTCCGCTTTCCATGGTGTGACGCAAATATACACATTATTCCTGAGAGTTAATACATTTCCCAAAGATTTTACACATTATTTAATATAAGTCACATAGATGATGCCACTATAGTTACGAGAACGGACTACAGACGGAGGAACACCACACCTACTACTACGCTGAAGGGAACGAGGGTCATCGGTATTGTGAGCATATTTAGCCAAAATAAGTGTTTTTTGATTTTATTTGGCTGATTATTAAAAAAATATTTGGCCAAATGAATATGTTTTATTACCTTTGCGGCTGAAAATAAACATTATCGGTTATGATAGGACGCAAAATCGAATTTGAGAAACTACAATCGGCCTTGGATAAAGACAGGGCACAACTGATTGCTGTTTATGGCAGGAGAAGAGTTGGTAAGACGTTTCTTATTAATGAGTTCTTTCAGGGTAAGTTCATCTTTAAGCACACAGCCGTATCCCCTGTGGATGATGCGACAAAAAAGAGGAAAAAGAATATTCTGAAACTGCAACTTCAGGAGTTTTATTATTCCATGCGGACGTATGGGCTGGATAGCAATGAGCATATCCCGACCAATTGGCAAGAGGCATTCTATATGCTGGAACAACTCTTGGAGAAGAAAGACGACGGCAAGCGTCAGGTTATTTTCATCGATGAACTCCCATGGATGGATACCCCTAAGTCGAACTTTATACCAGCCTTCGAGCACTTCTGCAACGATTGGTGCCTTGCCCGCAAGAATTTTAAGATGGTGGTATGCGGCAGCGCAACGTCGTGGATACTTGACAAACTTATCAACAACAAGGGGGGCTTGTATGGAAGAGTGACGCTACCCATCTATCTTTCACCATTTACATTGTATGAATGTCGCGAGTTCTTCAAGGCCGACGGTCTCAATTTCGACGAGTTCGATATTTGTCAGGCCTATATAGCTTTTGGTGGCATACCATTCTATCTAGACCAGTTCAGAAGAGGCTTGAGTCTGGTACAAAATATTGATGCTATCCTCTATGATACCAATGCGCCGCTGAAGGATGAGTTCGACCGGTTGTTTACATCCCAGTTCTCACGACCGGATGAATTACAGCGCATTGTAACAACACTCGCTACGAAACGCATCGGTTTTACACGCGATGAACTTATCAAACGAGGGAAGTTCTCATCAGGAGGCACCTTGACAGAGAACTTGGCGGCCTTGCAGAAAAGCAGGCTGATTATGGAATACATTCCTTTCGGAGAATCGGCTGCGAGGTATAAAGTGGCTGATCCGTTCTGTATCTTCTATCTGAACCATGTCCGAGGTAACACCGACAACCCTTCATACTGGCAGGCGCATGAGAAGTCACCCTCCGTCATTTCATGGATGGGTTTTGCCTTCGAGGACCTGTGCTGGACTCACATCAGGCAGATTAAGCACGCCTTGGGGATTGACGGAGTGATTACAAAGGAATCTCCATGGAACATCCCTCCTGATTCGGCTAAGAGTAGTTCTAAGATAGATCTGATTATCAACAGGGATGACCGTTTCATTTGTTTGTGTGAGATGAAGTTCACACGAGGGGACTTCGAGGTCACAAAGAGTTATAACAAGACCCTCCTTGAACGAATGGAACGTGTACAGGAGATTGTCGGGAACAAAAAAACTGTCATGTCAGTTTTGGTAACCACATACGGCTTAAAAAGAAACGAATATGCCTCCCGCTTCGACAGGATAGTCACTATGGAGGATTTATTCCAAAAATAACACCATTCAAACAGGGTGGATTATCTTCATTACCATCATTTTTAATGGAAAACTTTTGGTTTTTCGCTCGATTTGCACTACCTTTGCAGCCGATATGCGGATTACGAACAAAGAGGTAAACATCATTCTGGCACTCGTAGCGGCAGGACTCCTTGCCGTCTGCATAGCCAGTGTGGCATCAGCAATGTAAGGATGACAGGCGAAAAGAACAATGGAAAAGGAAGACTGACGATACGTGTGGGAAAGAACACGCTGTCGTTTTCGATGGTAGATATGACCAACAGGGAGCAGCCTATCACCTTTGAGCCGTATGTCGTGAAGAGCGGCATCTCGATGGCAGCTAACCTGAGGGAAGCGTTTAAGGAAGGTGAGAAGGTGAGAGAGGGAGAAGGTGAGAAGGTGAGAAGGGTAAGGGTGATGATCAATGCCCCTGTCCTGATGGTGCCTGTGGAGCAGTTTTCAGAATCAGAAACAGAGCCCCTCTACCGTCATTCCTTCCCCAAGAGCGAACAGCTGACAGTGGTCTATAACGTCATCCCCTCACTCAATTCCGTCGCCATCTTCGGCATCAACAAGGACCTGCTGCTGGTGCTCAACGACAATTTCAGCGATGTACAGCTGATCCATGCCGTCTCGCCTGTCTGGAACTACCTCCACCAGCGCAGCTTCACAGGGCATCGCAACAAGCTCTACGGCTACTTCCACGACGGTCAGGTGGACATCTTCTCATTCCAGCAGAACCGTTTCAAGTTCTGCAACTCCTTCGAGACCAGCAATGCCCACGACGCCCTTTACTTCCTGCTCTACGTCTGGAAGCAGCTGAACCTGCAGCCTACCCACGACGAGATGCACATTGTGGGCGACATTCCAGAAAAAGAATGGCTCTTGGAGGAACTGCGCAAATACCTGCAGAAAGCCTACACCATCAATCCGACGGCAGAATTCAACAGGGCTCCTGCCACGCTGATCAATGGGATGCCCTTCGACCTGATGACACTATTTACTAAGGGAAGGTGAGGATTATCACAGGACGATATAAAGGACGGCACTTCGACATCCCGAAGACATTCAAGGCAAGGCCCACGACGGACTTTGCCAAGGAGAACATCTTCAACGTGCTGATGCAATACATCGACTTCGAAGGCGCGACGGCCCTCGACCTATTTTCCGGCACAGGCAGCATCACACTGGAACTGCTGTCACGCGGTTGCAGCCATGTCGTCAGCGTGGAATTGGACAGAGACCATCATCGTTTCATCCTGCAATGCCTGCAGAAGCTGCAAGCCGAAAAGAATGTTCAATGTCTTCGCGGTGACGTGTTCAGGTATATCAAGTCGTGCAAGCAACAGTTCGACTTCATCTTCGCCGACCCACCCTACGCACTGAAAGAACTGCCGGAGATACCCGACATGGTGATTGGGAAAGGACTATTGAAAGAAGGCGGCATCTTCGTCTTCGAGCATGGCAAAGACCATGATTTCTCCCACCATCCCCATTTCATAGAGCACCGATCTTACGGCAGTGTGAATTTCTCGCTATTTGGTTCAGAGCCGTCACATCAGGGGTGAGATCAAGCGCACCAGCGACTCCCAGAAACGTTTCAGGAACGGGGGATTATGTCGTTGCGGCAAATCCTCTAACAAGACGGACTGAGACTCATCAGCCAAATAGATGTCGCGCAACTGACATGCCATCTGCTCACCATAGAAGAACATATTAGATTCAAAGTTGTTCTCAAAGCTTCGGAAGTCGAGGTTCGTAGAACCACAGGTGCAGATGGCATCGTCGCTCACCAGCAACTTGGAATGCAGGAAACCGCCCTTGTAAAGCGACACTTTGACGCCGGCCTCAGCCACCTCGCGCAGATAGCTTCGGCCTGCCCATTCCACAAACTTGCCATCACTCCTGTAAGGAACGAGGATGCGCACATCGACACCAGCCGCAGCAGCCGTCTTCAGGGCAAAGAGCACAGGTTCCGTAGGCAGGAAATAAGGAGTTTCAAGATAGACATACCGCTTGGCCGAGAGAATCACACGCACATAGCCCTGCATAATCTCAGGATAAGGTGTCACAGGGCCGCTGGTCACCGTCTGTACGAGAGAGTCGCCCTTCACCCCTTCAACAGCCGGATAATATTTGCGGTTGGAAATCATCGTACGGTCACAGAAATACCAATCGACGAGGAATGCCCGCTGGAGGCCATAGACGCCACTGCCCGTCACCTGTACCATCGTATCGCGCCAAGGGGCTTTTCCTGTGCCCTTCACGTAGCGCAGAGCAATATTCATACCACCCACGAAACCTGTACGTCCATCGATGACGATCAGCTTACGGTGATTACGGTAATTCACCTTACTGGTAAACAACGGGAAGCGCACAGGCAGGAACGGCACCACCTCAATCCCCTCGTCACGCATCCGTTCGAAGAAGCGATGCTTCACATTCCAGCATCCCACATCGTCGTAGATCACCCGTATCTCCACACCTTCACGGGCCTTGTCGATCAAGGCGTCAGAGACCAACATCCCCAAAGGGTCGTCGGCAAAGATATACATATCGATATGGATATGGTTCTTGGCGCTGGCAATGGCAGAGAGAAGCGCAGGGAAGAAGGCATAGCCATCGGTATATGTCACATAGTCGTTGTTCTTGAAGGGCAGCGCATAATTCTCGTTGACGAAGAGATCGATGACTGGTCTGTAGTCCTCTGGCAATCGCAGGTCCTTCTGTTCGACGAACTCCAACATAGAGCGTTTCGTCAACTGGTCGAGGCTTCGCTGGCTGATGAATTTCTCCTTGCGGGTGTTCATGCCGAAAAAGAGGTAGAACACGATGCCCACCACAGGTACGAACCAGATGACGAGTGCCCAGGCCATCGTCTTTGCCGGCTGTCGGTTGTCCATAATCACGTGGATGATGGTCAGAATGACTATCACCTGATAGAAACCGAGCAATATGAACTTCCCACTAATCACTTTGAACTTTGAACTTTGAGCTTTGAACTTTATGATTAGACGATGAGGTCGTTGCCGAGTTGTCTGGCCAAGGCATCACGCAACTGCTGTGTCGATTTGTATTCCTCTAACAGTTCCCTGACACGATCCATGTCACCACTCACCTGTCGCAACTGTGCCTGTATCTCCTTGAGCCGCTTCTCCACGATGTCCATCCGAAGGTCAAGTACCAGATGGAGGACATGCTGGCGAAGACTGCCCTCACGTTCTCTCGGCTGGAAGCCCTTCCCCAACTGGTGGCGGTCGATGGCCAGCTGTGCAGCAAGACTACTGATCCGGATGTCAGGATGCTGCATGAAATAGCTCTCGGCCACAAAGCCTTCCTCACCGCTATGAGCCACGGCCTCAGCGAGTATCTGGACATACCGATCGTCGTGGAACTGGAGATGATCCTCCCCCAGGTCGTAGCTGATATACTGGGCTACAGTCAGACTCATCGTGCCACCATCGTCAGTCTCCACATTATCATATATGACCTTCTCGCCATCGCGGATAACGCTCTTGATCAGCAACCGCTCCACTTCACGTGTCTGTTCATCCACGCTGTGGATACCAATGAAGGAAGATCCTTGTTGGGGAGGATTGGCCGTTTCCGTTTCTTGATCAGCAGGGGCGCCCTGAGCTCTTGCCTGCTCTTTCTCCTTGTCTTCCTTGTCCTTACGGATCATACCGTTCATCGAGTTCAACAAGGTCTGTTCCTTGATGCCCAGGCGCATGGAGAGTTCACTGAGATAGGTTGAGCGCAGGATAGGCTCTGGAATGACGGAGATGCTCTTGACGATGCCGCCAATGGCCTCCGAACGCTTTACGGGATCAGTGACATTCTCCACCGTCAGTCGTGTTTTGAACGAGATAAAGTCCGTCTGGTTCTTCTCGATATAGTCCTTGAACTCCTGAACCGTGTGCTTACGACTGAAAGAGTCAGGGTCATCCCCGTCGGGCAGCAGCATCACCTTGATATTCATGCCCTCGGCCAACAGCATATCAGTACCACGCATCGCAGCATGGATACCCGCCTCGTCGCCATCATACAAAAGGGTGATGTTCTGGGTGAAGCGTCTGAGCAACTTGATCTGATACAAGGAGAGGGCTGTGCCGCTGTTGGCCACCACGTTCTCAATGCCACACTGGTGCATCGCTATCACGTCGGTATAGCCCTCCACCATATAAACCCTGTCCTCCTTGGCAATGGCCTTCTTGGCCTGGAAGAGGCCATAGAGCTCACGCTCCTTGTGATAGATTTCAGAATCAGGCGAGTTCACGTATTTCTGCGAAACGCCCTTTGTCCTGGAGTCCAGCAGACGGCCTCCGAAAGCCACCACCTTTCCGCTGACGTTCAGCCACGGAAAGATCACGCGCCCCGCATATCTATCTCTTAACTCTGCGCTTGTCTGGTTATCATACCTCTCAGTTCTCAGTTCTGGACTCTCAGTTTTTGCAAAACAAAGTCCCGTCTTCACCAGGAATTCCGCCTTGTAGCCTGCTTTCTGGGCTGCCTGCGCCAAGGCGTCACGCTTCGACAAGGCATAGCCCAGATTGAACTTCTCGATGATATCGTCACGGATGCCGCGGCTACGGAAGTATTGTTTGCCGATGGCGAGACCGTCAGGGTCGTTCTTGAGGATGTCCTGGAAATACTTCATCGCCCACTCGTTAATGATGAACATCGACTCACGGTCGCTCTGTTCCTGCTTCTCCTCGTCGGTCAGTTCCTTCTCCTGAATCTCGACATTGTATTTCTTTGCCAGCCAGCGCAAGGCCTCAGGATAGGTAATCTGCTCATGCTTCATCAGGAAGTTGACGGCATTTCCCCCTTCACCACATGCAAAACAGTGACAGATATTCTTCGACGGCGAGACCATAAACGATGGTGTCTTGTCATCATGGAAGGGACACAGGCCCTTATAGTTCACACCCGCCTTTCGCAAGGTGACAAACTCTCCCACCACGTCAACGATGTTCGTGGCGTCCATGATCTTGTCTATCGTCTGCCTGTCGATCATGATTGTCAGAAGCTCTCCAACCAGGCCTTCAGTTCAAAGACCATATTATAATGATAGGTGAACGACTCGCGGTAACCCCAGCCGTGGCCACCCGTCGGATAGATGTGAAGCGAGGCTGGCACATCGTGGCGATAACACTCTGAATAGTAATTAAAGCCATTGGCGGCAGGCACAGCGTGATCGTCATCGCTCAGGGCTATGAAAGCCCGAGGCGTAGTGCGGTTCACCTGAATGTCGTTACTGTAAAGCGTCTCCAACCGTTTCAGCTCTTTCTTGGAACGATCCGTGCCTAAGAAATTATCGTGAGAGCCCTTATGCGTGAAAGCCGGATCCATCGTAATGACAGGATAGAAGAGAATCTGGAAGTTGGGCGTGGCGTCACCTTTGGAGTGGGTGGCAATCGTCGAGGCCAGATGACCACCGGCAGAGAAACCCATGATGCCTATGTCATTACGGTCAACATGCCAGTCCGTGGCATGACGACGCACCGTCTTAATAGCCTCTTCAGCATCAGAAATAGGGATCTTATAGTCACCATGAGGCATACGGTACTTCAACACGATAAGGGCGATGCCTTGGTTGTTGAAGAAGGTGGCCCACTGATGTCCCTCGTGGTCCATGGCGAGATGAGAATAGCCACCACCAGGACAACAGACCACAGCACGTCCCGTTGCCTTCTTTGCATCGGGCAGGTAGATGGTCAGCTCGGCAGTATCCTGCGCATCACCGTTGTCGTTTGGTGTGCCTTTGGGCCATAGATTCATCTTCGTTCCTTTCTGTGCAAAAGCCACCACCGACAATGTCAGTAGCAGCAAAGTTGTTACTGTTTTCAACGTTTTCATACTTCAATTTGTTATTTTATGGTGCAAAGTTAATCATTTTATTTTTATTTTTGTAACTTTGCAGCAGAAAACTTATAACTCAGATGAAAATGAAGAAGATTCTATCGGTTCTGGCATTGGTTGCCTGCTGCATCCAGACACAGGCAAAGGTAAGATTGCCGCATATTATCGGCGACAACATGGTACTGCAACAACAGACGGATGCCCGTCTCTGGGGCTGGGCCAAGCCAGGCAAGACCGTGAAGGTAACAACCTCGTGGAGCAGTGAGGCCGTCACAGCCAAGACCGGCAAGGACGGCAAATGGCTGGTGAAGGTCAAGACGCCAAAGGCAAGCTATGAGCCGCTGTCGATCACCTTCGACGATGGCGAGGCCGTCACCATCAGTAATGTCGTGGCCGGCGAGGTATGGGTCTGTGCCGGACAGTCGAATATGGAGATGCCCGTGAAAGGCTTCGGCATGTGTCCAGTCAAGGACTATAACCACCACGTGCTCGATGCCGTAAACTCGAAAGGCGTACGTTCGGTGAAGATTCCCAGCATCATGCGCAGTGAGCCTCAGGACGATGCCCAGTGCGAGTGGCACCAATGCTCTCCGAAGACTGTAGGTGATTTCTCGGCCACTGGCTATTTCTTCGCCCGTCTGTTGAGTCGTACACTCGACATCCCCGTTGGTATCATAGAAGCTAATAAAGGAGGTACGCGCGTAGAGAGCTGGCTGACGAAGGAGAATCTGCAGAAATACACCAATGACCCGACGGACTCTGTGGAGATCTGCAAGAAATGGGCACAGTGGGACTATCACCGTTCGCTGCTCTGGGGCAACGGCACTTTCAACCCCATCCTGAACTACACCGTCAAGGGCATCATCTATTATCAGGGCTGTTCGAACGTAGGTGACCCTGGCGACCAGTATTCCCAGCGCATGAAATTGCTGGTGGAGCAGTGGAGAAGCCAGTTCGCCCTCGGAGAGATACCCTTCTACTTCGTACAGATTGCACCTTACGAATATGACAATGATGTCAATGCCATCAGTGGTGCCCTGCTGCGCGAACAGCAGTGGAAGGCTGCACAGATAATACCCAATAGCAGCCTTGTCTGCATCAATGATCTGGTGTATCCCTACGAGACCACCCAGATTCACCCAGCCCAGAAACAGCCCGTTGGCGAGCGTCTGGCCTTTACGGCCCTGAACCGCGACTACGGCTTTGAGACCATCCAGTATAAAAGTTCCTCATTCAAGGATATGACCATCAAGAACGACACCGTCTTCATCCATACCCAGGACAACTATTGGTGTGACGCCCCCTTCGAACAGATGGAAGGCTTTGAGGTGGCAGGCGAGGACAAGGTGTTCCACCCCGCCAAGGCCAGGCATTTCTGGCAGTCTGGCGGTGGTTACTGGGATGAGGCCATCATCATCACATCACCAGCGGTCAAGAAGCCTGTAGCCGTGCGCTACTGCTTTAAGAATTTCCAGATTGGGAATGTCAAGAACGGCGGCAATCTGCCACTCTTCCCATTCCGCACAGACAAGTGGGATTAGAAAAGAAAAAGAAATGAACCATCCTTTAGAAGTCTTCAAGTACTGTCCGAAATGTGGCAGTGAGAATTTTGAGATCCATAACGCGTTGAGCAGACATTGCTACGATTGCGGGTTCACCTATTATCAGAATCCACGGGCATCAACAGCAGCCTTCATCCTAAATAGTCGTGGGGAGCTGTTGGTAGTGCGACGTGCCAAGGAGCCGGCAATCGGCACCCTCGATCTGCCAGGAGGCTTTGTCGACAATGAAGAGACGGCCGAACAGGGCATCATCCGTGAGATACGGGAAGAGACGGGGCTCGATATTAAGGAGGTGAGCTACCTCTTCTCATTCCCCAATATCTACCGCTATTCCGGCATGGACATCCACACCCTCGATATGTTCTTTGTATGCCATGCAGACGATGATGCTGTGGTCAATGCTGCCGACGATGTGGCCGAGTGTATGTGGATTCCGTTAAGGAAAGTCTATGTGGAGCGTTTCGGCCTGCGTTCCATCCGTCAGGCAGTACACACCTTTCTACAGCGAAAAAGTTAATAAATCAAAAATTCCTATATATAAATAAGGTGGGATAGCGTTTTTTGCTTACTTTTGCACCCCAAAATCAATATATCGACAGAAAGTATGCAGAAAAATCTAGTCATTGTAGAGTCACCCGCCAAGGCGAAAACCATTGAGAAGTTCTTGGGAAAAGACTTCAAGGTAATGTCAAGCTATGGCCATATCCGTGACTTAAAAAAGAAGGAATTGAGCATTGATGACAATACGCTTGAGCCAGAATATGAGATTCCCGCAGAAAAGATGAAACTTGTATCCGATCTTCAGTCGAAAGCAGAGAAGGCAGAGAAAGTCTGGCTCGCATCCGATGAAGACCGTGAGGGAGAAGCCATCTCGTGGCATCTGTGTGAGGTTCTTGGACTGGACGAGAAGAAGACCAACCGCATCGTCTTCCATGAAATCACCAAGCCGGCCATCTTGGAAGCCATTGAGCATCCACGCCACTTGGACATGAACTTAGTAAATGCCCAGCAGGCCCGTCGCGTACTTGACCGCATCGTCGGCTTTAAGCTCTCACCAGTGCTTTGGCGCAAGGTGAAGCCAGCCCTCTCGGCAGGTCGTGTTCAAAGTGTTGCCGTACGTCTCATCGTGGAGCGTGAACGGGAGATCCAGAACTTCAAGAGTGAGGAATTCTACAGTGTGAATGGCATCTTCGCCATTACCAATCCGGACGGTTCTGCCACGGAAGTAAAAGCCACACTGGGCACCCGTTTCAAGAACCACGACGAGGTCATTGCTTTCCTGGAGCGATGCAAGGAATCCACTTTCACCGTTGAAAGCATCAGTAAGAAACCGCTGAAGCGTACACCTGCCCCCCCATTCACGACATCGACGCTGCAACAGGAGGCTGCCCGTAAGCTTGGCTTCACCGTCAGTCAGACTATGATGCTGGCACAGCACCTTTACGAAAACGGACGCATCACCTACATGCGTACCGATTCTGTGAACCTGTCAAATCTCTGCCTCGGTGCCAGCAAGGAGGTTATCACCAAACTCTACGGTGCCGAATACAGCAAGACCCGCCAGTATCACACCAGTTCTAAGGGAGCGCAGGAAGCCCATGAGGCCATCCGCCCCACCTATATGGATCAGACCGAGATTGAAGGCAACTCCCAGGAGAAGCGTCTATACGACCTGATTTGGAAACGTACTGCCGCCAGTCAGATGGCCGACGCAGAGATCGAGAAGACCACGGTGACCATTGGAATCAGGAATCAGGCGACAGGAGTCAGGAGCCAGGAAGAGTTCGTGGCCCAGGGCGAGGTCGTCAAGTTCGACGGTTTCATCAAGGTCTATCGCGAATCCATCGACGATGATGACCAGCAAGACGAATACATGCACATCCTGCCACCGCTCACTGAAGGGCAGGAACTGACACGCCGCGAAATCCAGGCCACAGAGAAATTCAGCCAGGGTCCGCAGCGCTATACTGAAGCCAGTCTCGTACACAAGCTCGAGGAACTTGGCATCGGACGTCCTTCGACATACGCTCCGACCATCTCCACCATCCAGCAGCGTGAATATGTCCAGAAGGGTGACAAAAAGGGTGAGGAACAACTTTACACAGTCGATACCCTGAAAGGTAAGCAGATCACGCAGAAGAAACGTAAGGAAATGGTGGGTTCTGACAAGGGCAAGTTGCTGCCTACTGATATCGGTATGGTCGTCAACGACTTCCTGATGGAGCATTTCAAAGAGATCATGGACTATAACTTTACCGCCAAGGTGGAGCAGGATTTCGACAAGATAGCAGAGGGTAACGAGAAGTGGAAGGATATGATGAAGGCCTTCTACAAAGACTTTGAGCCTTCTGTGGAAAAGACATTGAACAGTCGTCAGGCCCACAAGGTCGGTGAACATCTCTTAGGTAAAGACCCCGTAAACGGCAAGCCTGTATATGTCAAGATCGGACGTTTCGGTCCTGTCGTACAGATCGGTACTGCCGATGACAAGGAGAAGCCTCAGTTTGCTCAGCTGCCCAAGGACATGACGATGGAAACCATCACCTTAGAGGAAGCCTTAGAGTTATTCAAACTGCCCAGGACACTCGGTACCTATGAGGGATCTCCCGTCATCATCGGAGCCGGACGTTTCGGGCCCTATGTCTTCCACGAAAAGAAATACACCTCACTGCCTAAGGATGAGAATCCGCTGACCATCACCATCGAGACGGCCATCAAGCTGATTGAGGAGAAGAAGAAGGAGGAAACACAGAAGCATGTCAAGACTTTCCTCGAAGATTCCAAGCTTGAGGTACTCAACGGCCGCTATGGTCCCTACCTGACCTATGACGGAAAGAACTACCGTCTGCCGAAGGCAATGCATGAGAAAGCTGCCGACCTGACATACGACGAGTGTATGAAGATCGTTGAAGGCATCCATATCAAGAAAGCGAAATGATCCGCATCATCCTCATTGGCTATATGGGAGCCGGTAAGACTACGATCGGCAAGGCTTTGGCAAAGGAACTGAATATGCCTTTCTATGATCTTGACTGGTATATCACAAGCCGGATGCGGAAGACTGTCGCCCAGATCTTTGAGGAGCGTGGTGAGGAAGGGTTCCGTCAGATAGAGCGTAACATGCTCCACGAGGTGGCCGAATTTGAGGATGTCATCATCAGCTGTGGCGGAGGAACGCCCTGTTTTTTCGATAATATCGACTATATGAACCAGCAGGGGCCAGTGGTCTATCTGAAGGTGGAACCAGAGACGCTCTACAAACACCTGAAAATGAGCAAGAACGACCGTCCGCTGCTGCGCGGCAAGTCGCAGGAGGAACTCATCACTTTCATCCGTCAGCAGCTCGAACAGCGGGAGCCCTATTACACCAAGGCCCGCTATACCCTCGATGTCACCCTGATGGATGACTACACAAAAATTAATAACAGCGTAGCCCAGGTTAGAAAGTTACTGAATATATGAAGAAATGGACTATCGAAGACTCTAAGGAACTCTACAACATCAACGGTTGGGGAACATCCTATTTCGGCATCAACGACAAAGGCGATGTCTTTGTCACTCCCTGTAAGAACAACACGCAGATTGACCTGCGTGAAGTGATGGACGAGCTGGCCCTGCGTGATGTCACGCCGCCTGTATTGCTCCGTTTCCCTGACATTCTTGACAACCGTATCGAGAAGACATGGAGCTGTTTTAAGAAAGCAAGCGAGGAATATGACTACAAGGGCGAGAACTATGTGGTCTATCCCATCAAGGTCAACCAGATGCAGCCTGTGGTCGAGGAGATCATCTCGCACGGACGCAAGTTCAACTTAGGCCTTGAGGCCGGTTCGAAGCCTGAATTGCACGCTGTGATTGCCATGCAGTGCCAGAGCGACTCCATTATCGTCTGCAATGGCTATAAGGACCAGAGCTATATCGAGCTGGCTCTGCTGGCACAGAAGATGGGTAAGCAGATCTTCATCGTTGTGGAGAAGATGAATGAGCTGGAGATCATCGCTAAGGAAGCCAAGAAGATGAATATCCGTCCGAACATCGGTATCCGTATCAAACTGGCCTCCAGTGGTTCCGGCAAATGGGAGGAGAGCGGTGGCGACGCCTCGAAGTTCGGCCTGACAAGTGCTGAGCTTTTAGAGGCCCTGGATCTTCTCGACAAGAAGGATATGCGCGACTGTCTGCGCCTCATCCATTTCCATATTGGTTCCCAGATTACCAAGATCCGCCGCATTCAGACAGCTCTTCGTGAAGCCTCTCAGTTCTATATCCAACTGCATAAGATGGGTTATGATGTTGATTTCGTCGACTGCGGTGGCGGCCTCGGCGTTGACTATGACGGCACACGCTCACCATCGAGTGAGTCATCGGTCAACTACTCCATCCAAGAGTATGTCAACGACTGTATCTATACTTTCGTGGATGCCGCCAACAAGAACAACCTCCCCCACCCCAACATCATTACTGAGAGTGGACGTTCACTGGCCGCCCACCATTCCGTGTTGGTCATCGACGTGCTGGAAACGGCCTCGCTGCCTGAGATGCCTGAAGAGTTCGAGCCCGATGAGAACAGTCATCAGTTGGTGAAGGACCTTTATGAGATCTGGGATAACCTCTCACCGCGCAACGTGTTGGAAGACTGGCACGATGCCGAACAGATTCGTGAGGAAGTACTCGACCTGTTCAGTCACGGTATTGTTGACCTGAAGACCCGTGCCGAAGTAGAGGCCATGTATTGGAGCGTCTGCCACGAGATTCATGCACTGGCCAAGAGCCTGAAACATATTCCCGAGGAGCTGATGAAGATTGACAAGCTCCTTGCCGACAAATATTTCTGTAACTTCTCACTCTTCCAGAGCCTCAGCGACTCGTGGGCTATCGACCAGGTGTTCCCCATTATGCCTATCCAACGACTCGACGAACGTCCCACCCGTAATGCCACGATTCAGGACATCACCTGCGACTCAGATGGTAAGATTGCCAATTTCACCACCAACCGACATAACACCCACTCACTGCCTGTCCATGCCTTAAAGAAAAACGAGCCCTATTATCTGGGCGTGTTCCTCGTAGGTGCCTATCAGGAAATCTTAGGTGATATGCACAACCTCTTCGGCGACACCAATGCCGTCCATATCTCTGAGAAAGACGGCAGCTACCATATCGACCAGATTATCGACGGTGAGACGGTAGAGGAAGTGCTCGAGTACGTGCAGTATAATCCCAAAAAGCTGGTGCGCCAGCTGGAAGTCTGGGTTGCCAAGAGTGTCAAGCAGGGCAAGATCTCGCTCGAAGAGGGAAAGGAGTTCCTTTCGAACTACCGCAGCGGTCTTTATGGTTATACCTATTTGGAGTAAGGGATGAAAGAGAAACTGACCATAGTAAAAGTGGGGGGAGCCGTTGTTGAGGACGAGGCCCAGCTGACCCAGTTGCTCAAGGATTTCAGTGCCATTGAGGGTAAGAAGGTGCTTGTTCACGGCGGGGGACGCCGTGCCACCCAGGTGGCCGCTCAACTCGGTATAGAGTCTAAGATGGTGAATGGCCGCCGTATCACCGATGCCGAAATGCTCAATGTGGTCACAATGGTCTATGGCGGACTTGTCAACAAGAATCTTGTGGCTCGCTTGCAGGCTAATGGTGTTAACGCCCTTGGTCTCACAGGTGCCGACATCGACGTCATCCGCAGTCACAAACGCCCCATTAAAGACGGCATCGACTATGGTTTTGTGGGCGATGTTGACAAAGCCGACGGCAAAATGCTCAGCAAACTTATCGACGAAGGCATCACCCCCGTGATGGCACCTCTTACCCATGATGGAGAAGGGCATATCCTCAATACCAATGCCGACACCATCGCCAGTGAGACAGCCAAAGCGTTGGCCCCCTATTATGATGTGACCCTCATCTTCAGTTTTGAGAAGAAGGGTGTGCTCCGTAATCCTGACGATGATGACTCCGTGATTCCGACCATTACACGTGAGGACTTCCTAAAATATAAAGAAGACGGCACTATCAGCGGCGGTATGCTCCCAAAGATTGAGAATGCACTTGCCGCCATCGATGCCGGTGTAAAACAGGTTGTCATCACCCTTGCCACTGCCATTGACGGCAGTCATGGTACCATCATTCAATAAATAGGCGGATATTTTTTCCGCCTATTTGTAACTTTTCCGTTTCTCAATCGTCTATTATAAATAGAGAGGATGAAAAAAGTCAGTTTCCGGACAGATGTACTGCCACTGAAGAATGAACTCTTCCGGCTGGCTCTGCGCATCACTCTCAATCCTGCAGAGGCAGAGGATGTCGTACAGGAAACAATGATGAAAGTATGGAGTCGCCGGGAGAAATGGGACGAGTTGGAATCTATCGAAGCCTTCTGTCTGACTATCTGCCGGAACATTTCGTTAGACAAGCTCAAGAAGGCGGAAAACCAAAACCAGAGCCTGGAATATGAGCACGACGCTCCTGACACCAGCTACGCCGCCAATCCTGAGGAACAGGTAATGCAGCAAGACAAAATCGAACTGATACGCCGCCTTGTCAACCAGTTGCCAGAGAAACAACGCAGTTGCATGCAGCTGCGCGATTTCGAAGGTAAAAGTTATAAGGACATTGCAAAGATATTAGGCATCAGCGAGGAACAGGTGAAAATCAACATCTTCCGGGCTCGCCAGAGTATCAAGCAAAAATTCATAGAAACAGAAAGATATGGACTATAAATACATCGAACAGCTGTTAGAGCGCTACTGGGCGTGTGAGACCACACTTCAGGAAGAAGATATCCTGCGCTCGTTCTTCAGCCAGCCGGACATTCCGGAAGCCCTTCGGAAATTCCAGCCCCTTTTCCTCTGTGAGACAGAGTTGGAGGAGCCCCTGGGTGAAGACTTCGATGCCCGTATGCTCGAGATGATTGACGAAGAAAAGCCGAAAGCCAAGATTGTCACGCTGACCTCCCGTCTGATGCCCCTCTTCAAGGCTGCTGCTATCGTCGCCATCATTCTCACCTTAGGCAATGCCGCTCAGGCACCATGGAACTACGGTTGGGACAACCCAAAGGACGAATATGCAAAGTTCCACCAACAACATGAAGACTCTGTCAATATGCTGAGTCCTATCCAGGCGGAGAACGTCATCGACACCGTTGTCATACAGCAGACGGAAGAGTCCAAGTTATACGAATAATTTCTATGCTTTCTCTATAATAATTAAAACACTATTTTATTAAAACACAAAGAAACTGTGAAGTTTCTGTTCTCTCAAATTTTTCAAAAACATACTAACGTAGAAGAATGGGCTGCACCGAGATATCGGGCAGCCCACTTCATCTTTTATATACCTTCATTATTTATTCCTTTCGCATCCGATAGTTCAACTGGATCAGCGACGGTATAAGGATACACAACGAGAATCCTACCGCCATCAGCACACGCTGCTGACTACCAAACAGGTCTGTCAACGTCAGATCAGGATTGGGATACAGATTGTAGAGCACATAGGCAACAGTATTGTTCACCCAGTGATAGACTACACCTGGGATGATGCTGTCAGTGCGATAATACAGCCAACCCAAGAGCAGACCGATCAGGAAGGTGTGAGGTATCTGGGCTGGATTCATGTGCGCCGCACTGAAAAGCAGAGCAGAAATGGCGATTCCCACCCAAGGGCGCTTGTTCCATTGGAGTAGAGCCCGCAGGACAGCCCCACGGAACACCACCTCCTCGGCAAACGGTGCCAGCAGTCCCACCACCAGATATCCATAACGGTTACGGAGAATCATGTCGAACTCCTCTTCGACGATATTCGGCAGTTCCGGCATCATTTCCTGTAGCCAAGTGGAAGGAATAATCGCCCCTAATGCCGCTAACACACACCAAAGGAGAACGAGCCAGGGACGTGTACGAATCCAATGTGGCGACACCACCGTCCACTTCTTAAACAGGAACCAAGCCAGTGTGAACAAACTCAACAGTACCATCATCAGAATCGTACCCGTGGCATCCAACTGAGCCCCAGGCCCTTTCACTAATGTCCACACAGTCTGCATCACCGCTCCGGCCATCAACTGAATGACCAGGAACACCAACGTATAAATAATCGCTTTTTTCATATCATTACCACATTTAACTATTCACTTTTCGATAATCTCCCGATGGCCATCTCCCGATCCTGCCTCAACTGAATCATCAGTGCCTCACGACTGTCGAAACGTCGCTCATCACGCAGACGACTCAGAAAGGTCACGGTCAACTGACGGTCATAGATGTCGCCCACCTCTTTTAATATATGCACCTCTAAGGTCTGGCGATGTCCTTCAAACGTAGGCCTCACCCCGATATTCATCATCGCGGGAAGACAATGGTTCTCGCCTGCCAGAGAAGCCCACACCGCATACACTCCACCTGCAGGAACCAGTTTCTCGGCACTGTCTGGCTGGAGGTTAGCTGTTGGGAATCCCAGTTCGTGACCGATGTGCTCCCCTGGCACCACATGCCCCGTCAGCAAATAGTAGCGCGTTAGCACATCGGGCATCAGCTCTACACGTCCCTCTTCTGACAGAAGTCTGCGGATGACAGTGGAACTGACGGCCCGCTCACCATCCATCATCTCCACATCGCCGTGTATCACTTCCATTCCAATGGCCTGGCCGTATCGGACATAATCGTCGAAACCTTCTGAACGATTATGGCCGAATCGATTGTCATAACCAGTCAACAGCACCCGCACGTTCAGCTGTCGGTAAAGCACATCACGCATAAAAGTCTCTGCTGACAACGCTGCCAATTCTTTCGTAAAAGGCAAAACGACCAGTTGTCTGATTCCAGCTGCCTCGAGACAGGCTTGTTTTTCTTCGAGTGTAGTAAGCAATTGAGGACGGAACGCGGGGTCGAACAGCTGTCGCGGTTGGCGGTCGAAGGTAATGACTGTCGGCAACAAGCCATCTTGACATGCCCTTTCCCTCACCAGCCGTAAAACCAGCTGGTGTCCGCGGTGCACGCCGTCGAAACAACCGATTGTCGCAACGCACGGTATGCCTGATATCGTCTCTTCTGAGAGTGTTATTGTCTTCATTCGGGGCACAAAGTTACATATATTTTTGCTATTTTGGCAAAAATATTTGGATATTTGACGATTTTAATGTACCTTTGCACCCGAATTCAGTCAAACGACATTAATTCACCGGGCTTTTAGCTCAGTTGGTTAGAGCAACAGACTCATAATCTGGAGGTCGTAGGTTCAAGCCCTACATGGCCCACGGAGAGTCCAAGAGCAATCTTGGACTCTTTTTCGTATCTGAACCTCTTGTTAGAAAACTTTAGAACACCCGGTTATTCATCGGGTAGAGATACCAATCTGTACTTGAATTTATATCCCGCGCCCATTCACCGAAAGAGTGCTTATCCACCAGATAGGCACCAGAGTTGGCACCATCCTTCGAGAATCCGATATCCACGCCCTCCAACGGGTAACGGAACGCAGAATATGGTATCATCAAAGCCCAGGGAAGCGTATTCAACTCAACCAAACTATAATTGTAAATCGTCTGTGCCATCCTGTGCTCATAGCAATGCACCTCCCAGTAGCCGCCGTTATAATCCTCAACGATAAAAGGATCCAAGCTGCTAAACGTAAACTTTGAAATGTCTGCATTCTTATTGAAAAAGACATGGTAGGTCACTTGGCGCGTAGGCATAATCTCCGCATCGCCGTATGATGTCTTCGACACATTATAGGTCTTTCTTGTGAATACGCCATACTCTACACTCAGATTATCGCCCATGGCCCAGTGAGCATCCTCAAAGAGATTGATAACGGCTTCCCCATTTCGTCCACTTTGCAGATGTTCAATATTATCCCAAATAGAAACAGATGATTCTGGCAGTGACTGGTCATAATTGGGGCCTCCCAGATTAAACGTGTCACCACCGTCTGTCGTAATGCTGTCAACATCTGTCTTTTTATAATCGACCAGACGGATAGCAGCGCCAACTTTCTTTGAGGCGCCAACGGCACTGAGTTCCACATGGATATCTATCTGTCGTTCACTAAGAGCTTCCTGAGAGATACGCAGCACCACATCATTGTAATCATAATCACCTGGCTCTGGAAGTTCCTCTTCAAAGAGATAGGTAAATGTCTGTAGCTTGTCAATTGTTGTGAGAGGCTTTTGTTTGGCCAACAAGCCACCAGAGAAATTGACTTCCTCAGCCGTAGCCCTGAAACCAATGACTGTATAGGTACCCAAACTATCCAACAGGGCAGCATACAGGCCGGAGGTCATCGTAGGCACACACGCAGTCAACTGCTTCTGCTCGCCATCGGCAATATCTGCCTGTGCCATAATCTCGGCATCGTTGCCATCCACAGGATTGGCTGATAATATATAGACACGCTTAGCTCCCACGTTAAGATTGGCCGTCACCTGATAGGTGCGGAGCGTTGCCAGCGACCAGGTATGTCCCACCTGAACGGAATCAACCGGCTGTTCCTCTTTGATTAAATCCTCATATTTCTCCTCGTCAAACATCTCCTTATTACACGATAATGTAAAGGAAGAAGAGAGGATCAATCCGCCCATTATTACTTTTTTAGTCATTCGCATATCTTCATTTTTATTGCTAACCGTGGCAAAATTACAAAAAAAATCTCGACAAATACGGATTTTTTCTCTCCTTTTGCAGAATTTAACTAAAGAAGTGTTGCATTTTCCCGAAATTTATAGTAATTTTGCCGCATCGAATCGATTTGAGTTTATTAAGTTACGTAACAATTTAAAAAATCTTATGACAATGAAGAGATACATAACTAAGGTGACATTGGCTTTCATCCTTGGTGGATTATTGGCTAGTTGTTCACATGATGAAGACTACTCTGGTTCCATTGTAGAGGATAAGTTAAAGACGTTTGACGAGGTCTTTATTAAGGAATTCGGACCCGTTTCTCCCAATCAGGATTGGGGATTCGGCAGCTCTGGGGTTACGACAGCTTACACATATAATAGTGTACGCACGCGATCAGATATTATTAAGTATGACATGACTGATTATCCTATGGCTACAACTCCTGCTCCTATCACCGATGCAGAGCGTGACTATGTCACTAAATGGTTCCAAACCCATCGGGGGTTGAGCGATCAAGGTCTTGATATCAGTAATTTCTATATCCAGTACGTGTCGGGAGATGTTGATGACAAGCCTGGCATCTGGCATCGCTATGACCAGAACCGCAAAGATGCAGACGGAAATCCAGATACAAACTGGGACGAAGTGTTTTATGATAACGGCGGCATGGACTACCTGATTGTAGGAGCTACGAGAGATGCCAATGCCTGTACGCACGTTCTTGATTTCAATGCTAAAAGTGGCGGTCCTTGGGGTGTCATATATATCAAGGATGGCTCTGCCCTCCAATTCGGCTATCACGGATCTTGGGACAGCAACGATTATTTCTATTTTAAGTTAGCCTCAATCGACGTTCCGGGCGTCGGTACAGGCTATTACGTCGGTCTGTCTCTTTATGGCACAAAATATGATAACGGTGACAAAGAACTCGGCATACAGCGTCTACAATACGCTGAAGACTGGATCCTGAAAATTATTCCAGGCGATACAACTCCTATTGAGCCAGAAGATATTACCATACCCGTTGACAATCATGGAAGCACCACTACGGAGGTTCCTGTTTATGAGCATAAGAAGATAACCAAGAGAGCTGAGTTGGTGAAGTCCGGGCGCGTCATGTGTGAGGATCTTGCTAACATCAGTCTCAACGATTTTGACTACAATGATGCCGTGTTTGATGCCTATATTTATAGGGAGACAGTCACTACAGAAAGCTATATGTCTAATGACCCGACTAATATCACTACCACAGTATCTGATCCGACATACTACGCTAAAGTAGTGATTTTGGCAGCCGGTGGCACATTGCCTCTGACAATTCATAACACGGAGGATATCCACGATGCATTCGGGGTCGGCATCGAGACGCTTGTCAACACTGCTAAAACTACTGACGATGCCTATTTTAACCCATTCGTGTGGACTGGTAAAACAGTCATGATTGACCGTATCGATGGCGTTGAGGATGTAGATCAGATTAATATCACTGTTACATTATCCGACGAAACGCTTAAACTTACGGCTAAAGAGGCACAGCCTTCTCCCAAAATGTGTGTACCTCTTGGAACACCTTGGCCGAAGGAACGCTGCCCCATCAGTGAGGCTTATACAGATTTTGAAGATTACGTTGGAGACGCTCAACCATTCTGGAATGGAGGAAAAGTTGATGATAATCTGTACAACATCGAATATGAGTTGTTGCCGACTGAAATTGTTGAGGTCACGGAAACTAAGGAAGGTGTAGGCACTACAACTGGCGATACCGTAGAATGGGGAGGCTATCAGGGCGGCACAGTCTTAGGCCGTGTTAGAAATTAATGTTTAACTCCTAAATGAGAACAAAGATATGAAGACAAAGAATATTTTCAGAATGCTTCTCGTAGCAGTCACCCTGCTCTTGGGAGCTAACAATGTAAAGGCTGAAGAAGTATGGTCAAATTCTTTTTCAGAGACGACCACTATCCCTGCAAGTGCTTTTAGTAATGCCAAAAAAGGAACGATTATACGAGTAAACGTGACAGACGTCAATCAATGGAGTTGGCAGATTGAATTTTCCTTTAGCAATAATGCCACCCCCGATTTTACAGACTTTGATGGTATAACGTCATGGGGAAGCACTTGGGCATACCAGAATAGCGGCCTTATTAGTGGTAATCATTTTGATTTAATTTGTAGTCAAAATACTATTGCTGGACTGAATGAATGTGGACTGACAATTAAGCCAACCAATATGACTGTTAGCAGTATTTCACTTGAAGAAGGTAGTACTGTAGCCAAGACGGAACCAACCCTTGAGTTTAGCCAATCCAGTTTCATTGTTAATTTCGGTGATGATTTTACAGAGCCCACGCTCACAAACGAGTCAAATGTTGCTGTAACCTATAGTTCTTCTAATAATAATATAGTTACGGTAGATCAAGAGACTGGAGAAGTGACAATAATTGCTGTAGGCGGACCTGTTACCATTACAGCAACTTCTGCTGAGACGGATGAGTTCGCCGCTAATTCTGCCAGTTATACAATTACAGTTAATAAAGGAACACCTACCCTCTCATTCCCTGAAGAAGAATATACAGCTACAATTGGTCAGGAGTTTACACCTCCTACCCTTAACAATCCTGATAATGTAAGTGTTTATTATTATATGAACAATACATATCCTGCGGAGGTCAATCGAGAAACAGGTGCTATCACATTGAAAAATGAAGGAGAAACAGAAGTCTATGTCAAGTTCGATGGTGACGATAACTGGAACAGTGCACAAGCTAGTTATAAGCTTATAGTTATTAAACCAGAAAAGCAAACACCAACGCTTTCTTTCCCAGAGGCGGAATATACAGCAGTAATTGGTGAAGAATTTACTCCACCCACGCTTAACAATCCTGACAATGTGAGCGTTTATTATCAGATAGATAACCAGTATCCAGCTGAAGTTAATCGAGAAACAGGTGCTATCACCTTGAAGAATGAGGGAGAAACGGTTGTATATGCAAAATTCGATGGTGACGATAACTGGAACAGTGCACAAGCTAGTTATAAGCTTATAGTTATTAAACCAGAAAAGCAAACACCAACGCTTTCTTTCCCAGAGGCGGAATATACAGCAGTAATTGGTGAAGAGTTTACTCCTCCCACGCTTAACAATCCTGACAATGTGAGCGTTTATTATCAGATAGACAACCAGTATCCAGCTGAAGTTAATCGAGAAACAGGTGCTATCACCTTGAAGAATGAGGGAGAAACGGTTGTATATGCAAAATTCGATGGTGACGATAACTGGAACAGTGCACAAGCCAGCTATAAACTTATCGTAAGATCAGGTGAAGCAACAACCAAGGCTAGACTGAATATGAGTTTCAATCCATCAAGTGTGGTGTTGACATTAGGTGAAGAGTTTACGGCTCCTACGCTCAGTATTAAAAACGCTGAGGGTAATGACGTAACAGGTTTAACTATTACTTATTCATCCTCTAATGAGAATCTGGCGACTATTGCTACCGATGGAACTGTAACTCTCATTGAAAATGTTACAGGTTCAACTACTATTACCGCTACATTCATGGGTGATAATACGTACGAAGCTGCATCTGCTCAATATACTATTACTGTGAATAATCCTGTGGCACCTAGCTTTACCATTACTATTTCCCCCACGACAAACGGAACTGTTACAGCAGAACCTGAGAGTGCAGTTGAAGGCACACTGGTGACGCTGACAATTTCGCCAAGCAGCGGTTACGAACTGGATGCTATCAGCGTGAAAGACGTCTACGATACCGACGTGCAGGTAAATATGACAGACTACACCTTTAGTATGCCTGCCAGCAATGTGACAGTCACTGCCACCTTCAAGCAGACTGGAAGTGGCCCTGTAGAGCCGACGATTCCCGAAGACATCGAGAATGAGCACAGGCTGTGGACTGGTCCTGAGTCAGCTGAAGGCAGTGATGGTCATGTCTCAAATCTTACTGCAAACCTCTTTGCAGATATTAAGACGGGTGACAGCTTCCGTGTATACGTTTCTGACATCAATAATGACCAGAACTGGAAACTCTATATTACTGATAATGTCAACGGCTGGAATTCACAGGTCTTTGAGGGCTTTACTGGGGGCGACATCCTGAGGAACAATGGTGGTTCAGCATACTATCATGCTGAGGACGGCTACGGCTACTTCGAATTCACCTGTACAGACCAGTCTGTCGCAAACTTCAAGAACAACGGTACACAAATGTCATTCCAATGGATGACCATTACAAAGGTAACGTACATCTCTAATAATACGACACCGACGCAGAAGACGCGCTTCTCGTTCAGTTTCAACCAGTCGTACATTTACGTTACTTATGGAGTCGATACATTTACAGGCCAGTATCCTTCTGCCAATAAACAGCTTGGAGATGAAGTATGGAATCATCTCAGTTGGGAGTCTTCAAACACAAATGTTGCAGAAGTTAACAATGAAGGTGTAGTTACAATCAAGGGGCTTGGTACAACACATATTACCGTCTCTTTCGCTGGAAACGATAACTATTATCCCGCAACAGAGTCCTACACTCTCATAGTTCAGCCAAACGTAAGAACAGCCAACATTGGAACAAGCGGATATGCCACATTTTCAAGCGATGCTGCTCTCGACTTCTATGGCATCACAAGCCTGAGAGCATATATTGCCAAGTCAATCGATGCCAATTGGGTTGTTCTCCAGCAGGTAACAGGTACTGTAGCAGCCAATACAGGTCTCGTGATTGTTGGAACAACGACCGACATCCCTGTTGCTGATAGTGGTAGTTCATACAGTGACAATTTGCTTGTACCTGGCACTGGCGCATCTGTCGGCGGCGCAGGCATCTACGTTCTGACCAATGAGAGCGGCTCCGTGAAGTTCGCCGACACGTCAGCACATAGTGCAACCGTTCCTGTTGGTAAGGCATATCTCCAGGCTCCTGGAACATCTGCCGCACGTCTGAACATCCGCTGGGAAGGCGATGCTACAGGCATCAAGGCTCTCAAGTCAGACTTCAATAGCGACGATGCTATCTACGACCTGAACGGTCAGCGTGTCATCAAACCCAGCAAGGGTCTCTACATCATCAATGGCAAAAAGGTCGTTATCAAGTAATTAATAAGTAAAGAGATATGAAAAAGTTATTGATAGCAGGAGCTGCCGTCGTGACACTCAGCCTGTCATTCGTCAGCTGTAGCCACGAGGTGGGTGAATACAACGCATCCACAGACATGCAACAGCGCTATGAGGATGCGTTCATTGAGTTATTTGGTCAGCCTGACCCAGAGCAAGACTGGGGTTTCGGGCCCAAGACTTCCACTGCCAGTGCCCGCACTCGTACTGAAAATGCTAATGCCAATGAGTGGGCAGACCCCAACAAGGCATATGGTGGTTTGAAGGTTCCTCCTCCTCTGACCGATGCACAGATTGCTGTTGTGAAGGAGTATTTCCAAACTATAAAGAATCCTCAGTATCAGGATCCTCACTGGACTAACTATTTTATTCAGCAAGTCTACAAAGGCGGTACAGACCCAGGAACAAACTCTACTGAGAAATATATGGCAGCAGACGGCCAAACCTATATTGTAGGCTCTGCTCACATGGATCATCTTGCAGCCATCAATGGAAGTTTCGTTGACCATATCAACAACTTCAACCACGGCGATTGTAGCTCAAATTCATCTGTGTTGGATAATGGCGGTAATGCAAATGATGGTCCCTTCCATACTGACAAAATTATGTATATGAAGGAATCAACAACCGCATCTTTTGGTTATTATAATAGTAATGGTTCTGTTCGTCGCACAGAGTACACGGGACTGGTGAGTTATCAAACCATTATTAACAAGCTTGGAACTAAGGCAAATTGCCTCAACGACGGTTGGAATCGTTCATTCATGGGCTTCGACTTTGAGCAGATGGTTGATGATGAGATCTATGCAAAAATTGGCTATGGAGACAATGCCAACGACTGGGCTTACTATAATTACAATGGACAGCAATATCATTACCTCAATTCAGATATGAATATGTATTGCGGCGACCTAAAGGAATATAACAACCCACCAAGTGACGACGAGCTCGCCAAACTAATTGCTAACAAATATCTACCTGTAAGTGGATCTGCTGACAAAAAATGGGTGAAGGTTGGTGGTTGCGCAGATGGATATTACAGCGACTGGATTGTAACACTTACTGAAGCAAAGGCAAATACAGAGGAAGAAGTCGATTTCCATGCAGACATCCGTATTATTGCAGAGGATTTGACAATCAGTGAACCTATCAATGGAAAGGTTGTCGAGACAGACTTCGACTTCAATGATGTCGTATTTGACGTGATGTTTAACGATGACGGCACTGCTTGGGTACAGCTTATCGCAGCTGGTGGTACGTTGCCATTGGTAATCGGTGGAACAGATGACCTTACAGGTAAAGAAGTTCACGATTTGTTTGGTGTTCCAAGGAATAAGATGGTTAATACAAATGCCAAGACAGGTACAAGCAGATCATATCCCAAACCTTTCAAGGTTTCTGGCACAAGCAAATCAGACTGGGGCAAGAATATTCCTGTCTATGTTCAGAAGAATGGTGTATGGACTCAGTTGACTGCCAACCAAGGACAACCAGCAGCAAAAGTCGGAGTTGATCCTACCTTTGACTATTGTGATGAACGAGTGCCCATTGAAAACGATTATCCAGAGTTCCCGAATTGGGTAAAAGATTCAAGTGTAAAATGGTACTAAATTAATAGACTCAAATAGAAAACCAATTAAGGAACGGGTATCTGCGCGAGCAGGTACCCTTTATTTTGGAATACCAAATCGGCCTTTTTATATATGAAATCAAATTGATATTTCAAGATTAACCTAAATTAACACAGAATAATTGTATCTTCCACAATTTATATATATCTTTGCACCGTCATTCCGAAAAGG
>Ga0310786_10002662_pt1 | contig 26918 bp, 11 predicted proteins | sample AusTroGonzalo_MG_FD_203881 | JGI IMG/M metagenome (GOLD analysis project Ga0310786, IMG submission 203881) | Bovine rumen microbial communities from tropical cattle in Woodstock, Queensland, Australia - Gonzalo_03 (v2) (version 2) | ecosystem: Host-associated > Mammals > Digestive system >...
CCCAAATGGTAATACCGGCGATATGTTCATTTTCCATGAAGTAGGAAATCTGCTGAGAGTAGCAGTTCTTCTGGTCGTTATCGTCGTTACTGGCGATATCGTATTCAGAGATGAACAGCGGGATCTGAGTCTTGGTCCAAATTTCTTCGATGGTACTCTTGAGCGTGTTGATGTTCAAGCAGGAACCGCCACCGCCCTGGCCACCAGCCTGACCGCCGGAAACCTGCATGTCGTGAGCCTGCAAGCCGTATGCATCCACCGGAGCTCCAGCCTTTTTCAGCTTCTGGATGAGGTCGATACCTTCATTCTTCTGCCACTGGACAGTGTTATAGTCGTTATAGATAAGGATGGCATTCGGCCAACGTTTGCGAGCCATTCTGAACGCTTCGGCAACGAATTCGTAGTTGCCGTTGTCACCACCGAGAGCCGCAACGATGTTGTTGTTACCCTGAGAGCCATAGTTGGAGTGGTATTTGCCACCAGACTTGATAGCTTCATTCACCACGTCAATCATTTCAAGGTCCGGATAGTGATTAGCAACAGCATCCATCCAGTTCGTGATAGCAGTCTTGGTATCAGCAGCGCTAAGGCCATTCAACCAGTTCGGATACTGGGAGCCCCACACGAGAGCGTGGAACTTGAAGTGACCACCGTTGTTCTTTGCCCAGTTATAGGCAGCGTCGCAGCCAGACCAGTTGTAACGACCACGGGTTCCTTCGATGGAAGCCCACTTACATTCATTTTCAGCCGTGATCTGGTTCCAAAGCTTTGTAAAGTCGCTACGGACAGCGCCACGGGTAGTAATGTTACCGACAAACTTTGCAGCGCCATCGGCGAGACCCGGGCCTGCGAATGCACTTACTGCCCCACCCAAAAGTGCAGCAGTCATAAGACTTTTAATGGTTTTAGATTTCATTGTCCACATCCTCATAGGTTAAAATTCCCATACAACCATTATAAACATATCCTTGTATTTGGGAAAAGCCCCAAAAACTCAAATATTTATCATTGACAAAATGTCCATAATGGAATATTTACAATGAAACTGCCTTTTTTGAACGAAAAAAGGCAATTTTAGTCATTTTCATTTCGAAGATGCAGGACTTAGTGCAACGGCAATTTAGAGGTTTAACGGAGGCGATGACCGGTGAGGTCGAACCGTTTGCCATTTTTCTCGACAAAAAGCTTGTTATTTTGGATGCGGAGGCGCGGGGCGGAGGCGTTTTCGGGAGTGTGCGCGGGAGCGTTTTCGCGGATGCCGAGCGGTTCTTCGCAGGTTTCGCCTTCGCAAAAGCGGAGCCAGTCGATATTCACGTAATTACCGACAATTTGCAGCTTGAGGGTATGTTCACCGGCTGCGATTTCGCCCAATTTGGCCTGCACGGCATCATAAGTCGACCAATCTTCGCCCTGTTTTGCGATAATGCTGTCAGAAACAGCCTTGTTGTCGATAAAGAGCTGCACGCCGGCCTTTTCGGAAGCAGTCGCCATTTGCAGTTCGACGGTGAATTTCGCCGTTTTCTCAACATTGACGGTGTATTCGAGCCATTCGCCATCTTGCGTGTAGCCTAGAGCGTAACCCTTCGAGAGGTCTGCGGAATCGAGAACAACGATGTCCACGGCGTCCTTGCGGTAGAAGCCGCCTTCGTTTGCGGAAGACTTGTCGTAGAACGAGACGCGGTTACCGCCGAGGTCGTAATTTTCGGCTTCGATTTTGCCAGGGAGCGAAACGGCCTTGCCCGCAACGACAGCTCCGTCAGCATCAAAGCCTCCGAACGGATCCTGCTTGGGCGGGTCCGTTTCGACGGTATCGGCCCAAGACATTTGCATACGATCCACGCCGGACTGGTTCACAATTTCGAGCTTGATGTTCGCACCTTCGCCGCTTCGCTTGGTCATGCTGTACCAGTCGCCATCGCGGAGGCCCGGCCAGTAGAAACTGCCCATTTCCCATTCACGGAGCTGATCGGACATACCGCGGATGTAGGCCATAAAGTAGTTGGTCGGAGTGGAATTATAGTCCATGTAGTCGTAATGCACGCCCGCCTTTTCGCCGGGGCTCATGGCGCCACCCCATTCCGTGCAGACGGTACGGTCAATGTAGTTGCCGACCTTACCCTTGAAGCTGTTTTTCCAGCCCTGCTCGGTGTTGATGCTCATGTTCCAGAAGGTGTATTCGTGAACGGCAAAGAGGCAACCTTCAAAGCGCGGGTCATCGGCAATGTCCGGGATGTTCCAGGCCATACCAGAACCGTCAAGCAAGATGTGGTCACGCGGGACATCCGGGAATTTTTCGAGCCAAGTTGCATACAAGTTGCGAAGTTCGTCCTTGCTGTACATGTGCGGTTCGTTGAAGATTTCGAAATAGGCGTTCGGATGGTCGCCGTATTTTTTGACGACCGTCTCCCACATAGCCCACCAATCGTTCATATTTTTAGGGCCGGAAGGCTGTGCAGGACCCCAATAGCCTATGGCGACACGACCTTTTGAAAGACCGACATCGATGATGCCAGTGTAAGTACTCCAGAACTTGGAAGCGGTCGGTTCGTTGATAGGGATGCGGACGCTGTTCGTGCCGAGCAATTCCTGGAACTGTCCGATAACGCGTTCTGCTATGACAGATGCAGATTCGTATGTATCCGAGAGGCTTGTGCCCGAAAGCAAGAGCACATCCGAGACGAAGTTGTCGCGCTTATCGGCCCAGTTCACACCGCGAAACTGGCTTGTGACGGCGTACGAATTTGCGCAAAGAAGAAAAGCTAAACCAAGAACTCTTAACGACTTCATGATAACATCCCGTTTTTAATCGTTCTACTAACCCACTTATAAAAGTATTCTATGGGGAGCGGGATGGCGTATGCGGAAACGCAAGTAGTTTTGTCAATTTATCAATAGGGATGACTGTGTAAGGCGATCCCGCCCCGGAACTAGTCCGGGGTGACAAAGAGTCCGGGATGACATAGCGAAAGAAAAAGCCCAGGGCTGCGAGAGTCCTGGGCTTTGTGAGTGAGGAGGAAAGTGTTAAGGAGATTGTGTAAGGTGATCCCGCAACAAGTGCGGGGTGACAAGCTTAATGGACGGAGAGTTTCATGGTCTTTTGCTGGGAGCCGCTCTTGATGATGGCAAAGTACATGCCTGGAGCAAGAGGTGCGCTCTTGCCGAATTCAGCAAGACCTTCGCCGTGACCACGTTGCGAGCCGATGAACTTGCCGTTGACACTCATAAGATGGACAATGTAATCGGCAGCCGGAGCATTGACCATCAACGCAATAGATGCGTGAGAGTAAGGAACGCGACTTACGGAGAGCGCTGCATTGCGCATTACCGGCATGGAGATCGCCGTCGGGTCAGCTTCAAGATTGTACCAGTCTACATTGCAGAGGTAAGTGTCCTCACCGGTGTACGTGAACGTCAGCTTTTGCTTGCCTGCCGGGAGCGTGATCTTTGTCGAGGTTTCGTACCAGTCGTTCCATCCTTTAGACTTTGCCGGGTCAACTGAGAGCGTACCGAGAATCTTGCCCGTAGAATCCGTGACCGTGATAACGCTTTCCTTTTCGGAACCCGTTGCAAGGCGGCTCGTCAAGACATAGCTACCAGCGGTCGGGACATTCACATAATATTGAGTCCAGTCACCGTCATTGATCCAGCCAATATTCGGAGTGCCAAGAGAATCTTCTTCAATCTGCACACCGTCCATAGCCACGTAGTTTTCAGCTTCAATTTTCGCCGGGATATCGAGCGGGTCAAACGGAGCGTTCGTCACCTTGAGATTGCCATCGAATTCATAAACCTTTCCAGCAACAGTTGCAGTCGAGTACTTGTTAGAGCCGGACACGACATTCAATGTTCCGCCGACGAGAGACTTGATGGCCACATACGTGAGCTTGCCGCCCTTCCATGCCATGGAATCAATTTCGAAACCACCGCGAGCGCGGATGCCCTTGACCGTTCCGTTAGCCCATTGCGACGGGAGTGCCGGAAGAAGGTTGATTCTGTTGTTGTGGCTCTGCATGAGCATTTCGTTCACGCCGGAGACTGCACCGAAGTTACCATCAATCTGGAACGGCGGATGTGCATCAAACAAGTTGTTGTAAGTCTTGCTCGGCGTGAGGAGCATACGGATCATTCTGTAAGCATGGTCGCCATCGTGCATACGAGCCCAGAAGTTAATCTTCCAAGCGAGAGACCAACCGGTAGCATCGTCGCCACGCTGTTCAAGCGTGACGCCCGCGCCCTTGATCAAGTCCGGAGTTTCTTCCGGGGTAATCTGAGCACTCGGGAAAAGACCGTACAAGTGTGAAATGTGGCGGTTTTTATTGTTGGGATCGTCCCAGTCCTGGAGCCATTCGGTAATTTGTCCATACTTTCCGGTCTTTGTCGGCGGCAAGCGCTTGACGGTCGCTTCCATCTTGGCACGCACATCTTCATCAACGCCAAGGATCTTGGAAGCTTCAATCGTGTAGTTCAAAACGTCGCGGATGATCTGGTTGTCCATCGTCGGACCAAAGCAGACATTGTATCCACCGTGATCATTTTCCGGAGAATCACTCGGAGCAGTCACCAAGTACTTGTTGCCCGTGGTCGGTTCTTCGACGAGGCTGTTCACGAAGAAGAGTGCGGCTCCCTTCATAGTGGAGTAAACATCCTTGAGATATTCCTTGTCAGTCGGATTGTAGAGGAAGTGTTCCCAAAGGTGCGTAGAAAGCCAGCCAGCGCCGGACGGCCAAAGGCCCCAAGCACCATCAATCGGAGCAGAACGGTTCCAAAGGTCGGTATTGTGGTGTTCGACCCAACCTTCGTCAACACCCCAGTGAACCTTAGCGGTCTTTTCGCCCTGCGGCACCATGGACTTGATTTTGTCAATGAGCGGCCATACACATTCTTCAAGGTTGCCGGATTCTGCCGGCCAGTAGTTCATTTCGAGGTTGATGTTCGTGGTATACTTACTGCCCCAAATCGGGTTCGTGTCCTTATTCCAGATGCCCTGCAAATTTGCTGGCTGGCCACCCTTCCGAGAACTTGCGATGAGCAAGTAACGACCATATTGATAGTGGAGTTCCACGAGAGACGGGTCGTTCGTGGAATTGAAATTCTTGACGCGGGTAGAGGTGATATCGCCAGCGCTCTTGTCGGCCGTGCCGAGGTCAATCTTGACGCGGTTGAAAATGGTCTGGTAATCTTTCAAGTGGGCTGCAAGCAAATCGTCGTAAGACTTCTTTGCCACCTTGGACATAATTTCGGAGGCGATTGCATCCGGATCGCCACTCACATCGTTATACGACTTGAAGTTCGTCGCCGTCGTGAGGATAAGCGTCGCGCTGTTTGCGCCTTCGACATTGATGTTGCCGTTCGAAACACTGACCTTGCCGCCGTCCGTAACCACTGTCAAGCGATTTTGGAACTTGATGGAGTTGACCGTGACATCGTAAATGAGCGTATTGCCACTGGAGGTCATGCGGTTATTGCGATGCGGAGTTGTCATCGTAGCGCCAAAGCTCACAGAACCGCTCTTGTCGGCAGAGAGATGCACGACTATCACGTGGTCCGGATAGCTTGCGAAATATTCGCGCGTATGCTTGACACCGCTGTGCGTGTACGTTGTCTTTGCAATAGCCGTCTTGAGATCGAGTTCACGACGGTAATTGGAGGAACCGCTATGAGATGTAGAAATGATCAAGTCGCCCACCGGCTGGAAGCTTGCCGGGCCAGGACCAATCATATAATTAGACACGATGGATTCTGCCGTGCGATAGTCGCCACGCCACAAGGCATCACGAGCGTCCTTCAAATGGCTTGCAGCACCCTGCTTGTTGTTGTCGCCCGGGCCACCCGACCATACCGTACTTTCGTTGAGGCCAATGTAATCCTTGGTGACGCCACCGTAAATGAGGCCGCCCATATAGCCGTTACCAATCGGAAGGGCATTCGTGAATTCGGAACCGGCATCGCTATCGTACCACAGCGTAAGCGGATTATCCGTCGTTGCAAAAGAGCTAGTAAAACCAATGGCACAAGCCACCACAGCAGAACCGAGAATACGACTTGCAAGAGATTTCTTTGTTCTAAACATAAGGCCTCCTCGTTAACCTAGACACACCATTTTAGGAGTTTTCCCTTATAAAAAATACCCCTCGGAGAGGGGTTTTCATATAGGCGTAAAATTCTTCTCATTGATTTTTTATCAATAGAGGAAAGCCATAAAAAAGGTGCCCCCGGCACCCATTCGACAAGCTCAGGGCAGGCTCAGGCCGGGGTGACAATCCGAATGCATAAAAAAAGTCATCGCGGGGCGTTGTTGCGGAGCCCGCGATGACAGTTCTTCAATCGATTACTTTTTTACTTCTTGACGGTGACGCGGAAGGCCTGGCCGCCCTTTTGAGACTTGACCACATACACGCCGGAAGTCTTGACCACTAGAGAAGTCATTGCATGGAGATCTTCGACACCGCGAGTCGAGAAGAAGCCAACCTTCTTGCCCTGAGCATCAAAGACATCATAATCCTTGCCGATAACCACATTAACCGGAGACTTCACCTTGCCCGGGAGATCCGTAATATCTTCTTCAGGCTGGTCTTCATAAATCTTTTCGATTTCCTTGGTTCCATACGGAGCCGGGGAAATTTCCTTGTTCCAACCGAAGTTTCTGAAGCCAAGGAGAGAGTATTCCGTCGGATCGTTCAGCTGCTTACGAATCGGAGCAATGCGGAACTTGTGGCTATATTCGTTCCTAGCAAACAGCTTGTAGGTATCAAGCGGTTCTGCACCCCAGGAATTGATACCGCCGAGGCCCATCTGGTGCAAGTCCACACGGAGAGTGATGTCCTTGTCACGCTTGAGTTCCCACGGAAGCTTCACATCGGAGAGCTGTTCCGGAGTGTAATGCTGGGCACTGAATTCCATACGCGGGTTACCCACAATCATAACACCCTTGCCGGTCTTTTCGTTTGTAAGTGTCGCCCACTTGACATCGGTGCGCTGGCCGGTTTCGCCAATTTCCATATACATAACCGTCATAGAATCAGCATAGGTGGAGTAGAGACCCATGAAGCTACCGCGGTTACGACCGATGTAGTTTTCGTCCGGGCCGCGACCAAACCAGCGAACCTTTTCGTAGCCGCCCGGAACCGTGAATAACGTACCCACGTTCGGAATGTAGCTCTTGGAACCATCCGGATTGAACGTGTATTCCACAACGATATCGCCACTGCCATAGACATAGTAAGTAAGTTTCATCTTGGAGCTACCCGCATCCGGGAAGCTGAAGTTGAACGTCACCTGGGTTTCCTGAGCAGAAACTTCCTTGACTTCGGAGGTCACGTTGCGCTTCTTGCTTGCGCTGCGCCATTCGCCGTGGCCACGTTCCATATTGAAGCCCTTGTCGTTATCAGTCGGAGCGCGCCAGAAGTTCGGACGTCCGCCATCCTTGATAATCGTATCGCCATCGAGAACATAGCTTGCAAGCAAACCAGTCTTTTCATCAAAGCGAATCTTGAAATCATTACCTTCGATAGTGAGGCCATTGCTCTTGTTCACCTTGGTTGCATTCATAGTGCTGATATCAATTTCGGTAGACCAAAGTTGTCCCAAGTCAATGTTGAACTGTTCATGACCAACGCTATGGCCAGCATCAGCCCAGAGTTCATCCTTCTTCAAGCGGAAATCGATATCGAGGAAGTATTCTGCACCCACCGTCGTTTCGATTTTCGGCATATCGATAGTCACGGTCTTCTTTTCGTTCGGACCGATGTTCATCTGAGAACCGTCAATCTTTCCTTCCTTGATGACCTTGCCGTTTTCCTTGATTTGCCAGAAGGCATCGAGGAAGTCGCCGAGGTTTCTGTAGAGGTAACGGCTCTGGATTTCAATCTTACCCTTCGCTGCGTCAACATTCTTTACACGCACCTGGCTGTACTGGTATTTGACTTCCCACATTTCAGGCTGAATCGCACGATCCGGGAACACGAGGCCGTTAGCGCAGAAGTTGTCGTCGTTCTGCCAGTCGCCCCACATGCCACCGAATTCAAAGTACGGAGTACCCTTGTGACGGAGTCCCTGGTCAATGAAGTCCCATATGAAGCCACCGAAGGAACGCGGGTTGCCATAGAAGGCGTCCATATATTCCTGCAAATCGCCCACGGAGTTACCCATAGCGTGCTCGTATTCGCACAACATGATCGGCTTATTTGCATCGCTGTAGCTTGCAACGGCATCCGGACCAAAGTACATCCAGCTGTTCACATCGGCATTGTTCCAGTCGCCTTCGTAGTGGACAAAGCGCGTGGAGTCAATGGCGTGGGCACGTTCGCGTTCAGAAGCAAACACGTTACCGTTACCGGCTTCGTTACCGAGGGACCAAAGGATAATGGAAGGATGGTTCTTGTCACGCTGCACCATGGAATTCATACGGTCCACGGCCGGAGCGCGCCAGTCATCGCTGTTCTTCGGGAGGTCATTGTTAGCGCCATGACTTTCGACGTTCGCTTCGTCAATGACGTAGATACCGTACTTATCGCAGAGATCGTACATCACCGGATTATTCGGATAGTGAGACATACGCAAAGCGTTGATGTTAAACTGCTTCATGAGAATAACATCTTTTTCCATACGTTCGTAAGTCACTGCACGACCGTTATCCGGATCGAGTTCGTGACGGTCCACACCGTGGAACTTCACCGGCATACCGTTTACATACAAACGCGGAGCGCCGTTGTCCTTCTTGATTTCAATCTTGCGGAAACCGATCTTGTTACTTTCGACCTGGAGAATTTTGCCGTCAGCATCCTTGAACGTGAGTACTGCGGTATAGAGGTCCGGCGTTTCAGCAGACCAGCGCTTCGGAGAAGAATACGGAATTTCGAAATGGACGCTCTTTTCGCCGCCCTTCGAACCGATGCCCGAAACCTTCTGGGAAGTCGGCTTGATGACTTCGGCACCGGAAGCATCGTACAAGGAAAGTTCTACAGAATAAGTACCCGATTCCTTTTCAGTCGAGTTGTAGATCCAGGCGGTCGTCTTCAAGAGACCATCCTTGTAACCGTTCGTAAGGGTTGCGTCAATCTGGAAATCCTGAATATGGACTTCGGGCACTGCGTAGATGTAGACATCACGCATAATGCCAGAAAGACGGATAAAGTCCTGGTCTTCGAGCCAAGAGCCATCGCACCAGCGGAACACCTGCACGGAGATGTTATTTTCGCCCTTGCGGAGGTACTTATTGATGTCGAATTCGTGACCCGTAAAGGAGTCTTCGCTATAGCCGACATAATTGCCGTTCACCCAAACGTAATAAGCGGATTCAACACCTTCGAAGTGCAAACGGATGCGCTTGCCGTCCCAGTTTTCGGGAACCGTAAATGTACGGCGGTAATGACCAACCGGGTTAAAGTCCGTTGGAGCATACGGAGCAGAAACGCGGTTGTTCTGGGACCACGGATAAATCACGTTCGTGTAAATCGGATGGTCGTAGCCAAGGAGCTGCCAAGAACTCGGGACCTTGATATCGTCCCACTTGGACACATCGTAATTATCCTTGTAAAAATCATTGTTGCGCTGAGCTGGTTTTTCGACGTGGTAAAATTTCCACGTACCCGAAAGCGTCTGATACCATTCCGAAGCGTGGCGGTCGCCCTTCACAGCTTCTTCAACAGTCGAATAAGGCATCGACGTGACGTGCGGCGTAAGCGTGTTCACGCCAAAAATTCTCGGTTTGCCATTCCACTCGTCATTGGGTTGAGCAAATGCAGAAACTGCCAAAACCAAACCGGCAGAAACTGTCAAAGACAATCTATTTGCGAACTTCATAGAGTCCTCCCTTTCATATTCCTACACAAAAAAATACCCCAAATCGTGAGGTATTTTTCATCGGAAGATAAAGGTTCTGTGGACATTTTATCCAAGTGTCCAAAGCGGAATATTCTAACTAAAATTCCCTAGCAAGACTCTCATTACGTTCTATTCATCAAGTGAAAAATTGCGTCACCTCAACTGCACACGATGACTCACTCGCGACCCTTTGCTACGAAGGATATATATACTATTTGGATACCCCGCACTCCTAAGCGTTTTCAAAATAAACTGCACATCCGTATTGTACAGCGAAATATATCCCAAAAACGAACCAGTCACGCTGAACACTTCAACAAGGAATTTTTCCATCCCCGCGAAATAGCCCATTTTCAACGACATACCATCATACTCTTTAATGGGATAAATACAAGGCAACCAATTAGCCGTCAATCGAACACGATCGACCACATTATCGCCATACAAAACCATATTTTTCAAGGGTTCCGCATTAAAGTCGCTCGTCCAGCCCGCAAAAATATACCCTTGCCTTTGAGGTTGAGGAACTTCAATACGGTCTGTAAACCTGATGGAATCGGGGAAAACCATTTCATTTCCAAACGAGCCTCCATTCAGCTCATAAACAATCGTATGAGTTTTTTCTATTGCATTTTTAAGCCACGCTTCACGCGACGTAAACCATTTTTCTGCAATATAAAGGTCATACTCCACAGGATTGTACCATTGAAAATTCCAGCGAACATGGTCACAATAACGAGCTACATTAATCTGCCTCCCTAGCGCATTATTCAATTCTTTCCATTTTTTTTCAAGAGTATTCCAAAGAATCGGGGCTAGGCTATCATATAAGCTTTTGTACATATTAGCAAAAGCCCTATTCGAACTTTTAAGCATCGAAGGCATATAAATACGGTCATCCATATGCTGCAGAGACCACTTCCCCTCTTGCATAAAATTCGAATCGAAATCCCAATTTGTCAGTATACGGAGCTTTGTCTTATCCGTAGCATCATACTTTGATAAGAAAATATTGGACCCGGCAGCATCCCAGGAACCTAAAAAGTCGTGTATCAAAAGCCACCGCGCGAAGCCCTTGACATCAAGGTAATCGTCATACGAACCATCGCTTATGTGCGACTCCAATGTATTCATATACTTTTCTATATACGACAACTGTTCTTCAGAAATATTGTCATCGTCGGGATACTTGAAGGTGTATTTTTGATCATAAATCGAAGTGAAGAATTTTACATTTTCATTCCACCAATATGCATCGCGTTCAATGATGTACCCTTCCTCGGACACATCAACCCTTGACTCATTGCGATCGACAGCTTCCATCAGCATATACAAGCCGCGATAGTCATCGTTGACGATAACATTTACAAAAGCATACTTGGGAGTCCAAGACACGCCAGCAATATCGCAAATTGTAAAACCGACGAAAGTATTAAGCGATGTTGTAGCCTTGTGCAAAATCCATTCTTTATCCGAAAAAGAACTTCCACTGCGAGAACTCAACGAAGCGAGCAAATCGGCTTTTTTCTGCAATTTCAGCTTATACGAAGATTTTCCTTCTAAATCGACACTTGTATTACCGCGAAGTTTTATCGTCAATCCGCTGTTTTTCTTTACATATTCGCCACTTTCATAGACTAGATTACCGGTACTATCAATAATTTGCATTGACGCAGGAACCTTCGTCGCATTCGTAATACCACGACCATATGAGCCATCAGGAGCATAAGTATACTCGGCACTAGGTTCTTCACCATCAAGAGTATTGATTTTAACAGTAGGCAGGCCCGTATATGCAACAGCAAAGATGTTCGAAGTGTCGCTTACATCCTCGGAAGATGTGGCGACACAGTAATAAAAACGAATTCCATTTTCTTGAAAAGGATCCGTAACATAATGGAAAGACGTCGCTCCGTCAATAGCATCGCCCTTTGTATTGGAGTTAGATTCACTTCTATACCATTGATACGAAGCATGATCATCTTGCGGCAAAGAGCAAGCAAGCTCCACCGGTTCACCTTTTTGCGAAAGGCTCACGACAGCATGAGGCGATACCCAAACCGGGGATTCTACAGAATCTGGTGGCTGAGCAAAGAGAATTCCCACGGCAAAAAACCATACAGGAATTCCATATAGAAATTTCCGTTCCACATATTCCTCCTACACAATAAATCAGATAATTTAAGTCCTGATTTACTTTATTTTAATATAACAAATAAAATGGCCCCCATAACGAGGCCATTTTAGATTTAACAACTTTGTACGATAATCGTCACATCTTTACTTGACGAGAACACGGAAGGTCTTGGAGTGACCGAGACCGCGAACCATGTACACGCCCGGAACATAGCCTGCCGTACGAATGGACTTTGCAATGCTCTGGCCATTGGCATCGACGTTGCCGAGGAACTTACCCGTCATGCTGAACACAGCATAAGACTTTTCGGTTGTCGGAGCAGCCATACGGACATCGCGGAGAGCAATCGGAGTTTCTTCGCAATCAAAGCCCATGCAGAACTTGAACCAGTCGACGTTCACGTAGTTGCCAACGATTTCCATCTTGAGGACATGTTCGCCCTTCGGGATTTCCTTCGTCTTGGCAGTGACTTCGCTATACGTGTTCCAGTCTTCACCTTGCGGGGCCTTGATGACATCGGTGATTTCCTTGTCGTCGATGTAGAACTTGACGCCCACATCTTCGGAAGCCGTTGCCACATTCATCACAATCGTGTATTCAGAAGCGAGCTGGTTATTGACCGTGTATTCGACCCATTCGCCGTCTTCGGTGTAGCCGAGTGCATAGCCCTTGGACTTGTCCGTAGAATCGATCTGTACAATGTCGACTTCGTCTTCGCGGTAAGCGCCGCCCTTGTTTTCGCGGTCATTGTCGTAGAAGGCCTTGTTGTGGCCGCCCACGTCATAGTTTTCAGCTTCGATCTTTCCTGGAATGGCAGCAGCGGCATCCTTGTACGGAGTCTGCGGAATTGCCGTTGCATCGCTTTCCATATACCAGTAGTCAAAGTCAAAACCGCCCTGCTTGACGACAAAGAACAAGTCATCAACGCCTGCGGCATCACTCAAGTCAAAGGTATTTTCTTGCCAGCTGGAGCTTGCCGGGATATTCATCGTTGCAAGCGTCGAGCCATCCTGCTTACCGGCGTGGAGTTCAATCTTACCGCCATTGCCTCTCGTGCAAACGATAATGCGGTCAGCGCCATCGCCCATATCAACAGAACGAACCTTTGTATAGAAGTTCGAACCCATGTTGGTCAAGTAAACGTTATCGTTCTGCTTAGCCACATGCTTGATGATGGTGTATCCACCGCTCTTGTCCACGTTGATGCCACCGACCCAAGACTTGGTTTCGGCTTCGACACGTTCGAACGGATCAAGATTCTTGATCGGCTTCACGACACCATTGTCCGTCGACTTGATCGTCGGAATAGAACCGTCGGCATTCCAGGTAAATTCTTCAACTGCGGTAGAACGGCTATAGCCACCACCACCCACATTCTTCTGGTTGTGATAGAAGAAGAAGCTGCGTCCCTTAAAGTCGATGAGGCCGGAGTGGTTCGTGAATGCAGTGTTGTTACCCTGATCCATGATAACGCCACCCCAAGTCCACGGGCCCGTCGGAGAATCGCTAGTGGAGTAAGAAATCTTTTCGGGCACGCCATGAGAAGCGTAAATCATGTAATACTTCTTGTCGCGCTTGTGGATCCACGGACCTTCAGTGTACACGGAATTTCCATTCGGAGAGAAACCGCGGCTCATATCCGTCACCTTGATGTCGCCATCGAACTCAATCATGTTTTCTTTGAGCTTGGCGTAATAAAGCTTCGGGTTGCCCCAGTAGAGCCAAGCCTGGCCATCGTCATCAATCCATACGGTCGGATCGATGTAGTCCCAGTTCGGACCGGCGAGATGCTGACCATTGCGAGCATCCTTGAACGGACCTTCCGGTTTATCGGCCACAGCAACGTTAATAGCGCGGCCACCCTTCGTCGATTCCACAGTCACGTAGTAGTAATACTTGCCATTGCGACGGACAACTTGTGCCGCCCAGTCGCCATTGGCCTTAGCGTTACCGCCAAAGCTTTCGTTCGAAAGGATGAGTTCACCCTTATCGGTCCAGTTCACCATATCCGTGGTGCAGGAGACGCGCCAGCCGTGCATGGTAAAGAAGGAACCGCCTTCGTCATTACCCGTATAAACGCAGACGGTATCGCCGAACACGACCGGAGCCGGGTCCGGAGAGTAATACGTCTGGATAATCGGGTTTTCTGCAAATGCACTGGAAGCAAAACCAAGTCCAAATGCAATCGGCAATAATTTATTCATCATTTTCATAAAGCACCCCACTCTGTTTAATTACTTGACCTGAATCATCTTGCCAAAGGACTTGTTCAAGCTCTGGACAAAGTAGACTCCGGACTTAAAATTCATGGCATGCATCTGCTGCAAAACAGACGTCGTTGTCGGATAGCCCATCAAGTTTAGCGTACCCACGAGATGACCGCGGACATCGAACACCTTGAGCGTCGAGCTACGAGAGATATCCATGTTCACACCGTAACGGACATTCGGCTTGATTGAAAGGATTTCATCCTTGCTCTTGCCAAACTTGATCCAGTCAATGTTCAAGTAAGTTCCCGTGATGGCTACGCGGAGCACGTGCTCGCCGGCTTCGAGAGAAGTCGTCACGCCATCGACCATGCCATACGTATTCCAGTCTTCGCCCTGCGGGGCCACGATCGTATCGGAAATAGCCTTACCATCCATGAAGAGGCGGAAGCTAGAGCCTTCGAGACCAGAAGCCACGTTTGCGACAAATGCATATTCACCGGCAGCAGCGACATTCACGGTGTATTCGAGCCATTCGCCAGCCTGCGTGTAACCCACAGCATAACCCTTGCAGTCCTTCGTGTTGAGCGTATCGGAGCAGCCGAGGCCCACAATATCCACGCCATCTTCGCGGAACACAGCGCCTTCGTTCACAAAGTCCTTGTCGTTGAACGAAACGCTCTGGCCGCCTTCATCGTAATTTTCCATTTCGACAACGCCCGGGATCGTCATATTTTCGACAAACGGAGCCTGCGGAACCACGTTGGAGAAGTCCGGAAGCGGAATGTTGTTGATGCGGTCACCGATGTTCTTGAAATCGCCCTGGAGGCCCGCAGCTGCGGCAACAGATTCGATATAGCCACCATTATTCTTTTCGGTAAACTGACCCGGAGCATTACGGCCAACGCCACTCGGAGCGTTCTTGTAAGAGTTGTTTTCGACAGCGAAGCCACTAGAACCTTCGTCAAGGTAAATCGGCAATACCCAGTAATCCGACCATTCAGAAGCACTGTAATCGTGGAGGTAGTTTTCCTTGATTTCGCTGCCCGTACCCTGGTTACTCAAGGTGTAAATCGGACCGGAGTCGCAAAGCAAGCGGGAAATATGGTGGATGTTGTTCTTGTTGATGTGGTTGTTCGTCATGGCAGTCTGCTGCTTGGTCCAGCCATAGCCCACAGAAATGCCGGAATAGTTCGTGTAAGAGATTTCGTTGTTTTCGATCACGACATAGCGCGGATAGCCAGCACCAATACCTACAGCGCCCTGGTGTTCGTTGGTAACGTTCGTCACGAGGTTGTAGCGGAGCGTATCGCGAGTGCTGATTTCATCCTTGTCAGTCGGATTATACGGGATATGGATTTCGGTCAAGGAGTCCTGCGAGAACTTGCCGAGCATAATGCCACTTGCACCGATTTCGTAGAACACGTTGCCTTCGACCATGTCGTCATTCGTGCCAGAAACCATATCAAGACCGGTTGCAGCCATCTGCGTGAAAGTACAATTCCTGATCTGCATGTGGTGTGCGTTTTCGATGCGGAAGCCAGCATCCGGACGCCAGAGGAGGAACTTGTTAGAGCCAAGGCGGCCATTTTCTTCAATCACTTCGATGTTGAACATGCTCGCCTGCAAATCCAGGAAGCCTTCTTCGCTCGGGCGCAAGTAGTTGGTATGGGCGAAAGTCAAGCCTTCAAAGCTCATGTAGCCCACCTTGCTCTTGGTGTTCTTGCCGAGAATGCTGAAGAGCGTGTTGACGCGCGGAGCAACAGCGTTAGCCGTGCCCATGTTTTCGCCTTCACGAGCCTTGTAATAAAGCGTGTTGGTGGATTCGTCCAAATACCATTCGCCCGGCTGGTCAATGAATTCGTAAGCATTTTCGAGGTAGTAAACCTGCTGCTTCGGCGGATTGCTCATGAATGCCGTGCCGAGCATCGGATACTTACGGCGGAAAAGCCTGCCTCTTTCAGGATCCTGCGGTTCGAACTTCAGCACATTTCCCTGGCTCGAAATCTTGTCAAGACGCAAGATGCTTTCGGCCCAGGCGATCATCAAGTGCATTTCGACTTTCTTGGGATTCTTCCAGTCCGTAGACTTGACATCGCTACTGTTCAGAAGGAATGCAGAACCCGTAGAGTCCACCTTGTTCAAGCGGAAGAAGTTGTGGTCGCCATTGCTCTTGAGGTTCGGCATACGGGCGCGGATTGCCTTCTTGCCGTTCACGTAAAGCTGACGGAAACGAGCGTCGACGTTTTCGGCCTTCCAGATGTTATTCTTTTCGTCATGGAGGGTCCAGCCAGACATCGGGATACCGCCCGTGATAAGCGGGGTTTCGTTCGGATAAGCTTTGTAGCGAACGTAATGGCCGTCCTTACCGCCATCTTCTTCGGTAAAGTTTACCGTAGCGGGGAGCTGGTAAGTGCCTTCGCGAAGGATCACCGAGATATCGCCCGTCATAGAGCCGTTGATAGCACGCACAGCCTTTTGAGCTTGAGTAATCGTCTTGAAAGGAGCTTCTTCAGTTCCTTTATTCGAATCGCTTCCGTTGGGAGCGACATAAAACGTTGCCTGATCGGCAGCGGTAGCGACTGTCACGCCCAAGAAGAGCGTGGAGATCGCAGCAAGTTGACCAAATGTTTTGAAGCCCATACCTAACCTCGCTTTGTAAACTTTTTAAAGTTCACCCTAACAACACTCTAAAATTATTCTTGAAAAGTTGTTTTTTCTATGACTTTCATCAAGATACTGTGGACGGTTTATCCATACTAGACAAAAACACCCGCCGTTAGGCGGGCATTGCATTGTACATCGGAATATTCCAAGTTAAAAACGGCGTCATTCACCGACTTTTACGCGGCGGATCAGGTTTCCCTTGACGGAACGGACCATATACACGCCACGAGCAAAGCCCGCATTCTTGAGCGCTTCCACGACACTGGAACCGTTCAAGTCCACACGGCCGAGATGCTTGCCTGTTGCACTGAATACGTTATACGAATTTTGGGTTCCAAAGGATTCCAAGCGAGCCTTGGCAAGCCCCACCGTTCCATCGATAAACTCAATCCAGTCAATATCCATCCAGTCGCCGGTAACCGTAAAGCGGAGAATGTGTTCGCCTTCGGTCAGGTCCACCTTGGCTTCGACAGTATTGTAGTCATCGTAGTTGTCTTCGCCAGAGCTTGCCTGCGGAACGGCAATTTCTTTAGTGATATCCTTACCGTCCACAGAGAGTTTAAAGCTCGAGGTACTGTTAGCAGAGGCCACGGAGGCATTCATCGTGTAAGTTCCCGTCTTGGCAACATTCACGGTGTATTCAAGCCATTCTCCAGCCTGGTTGTAGCCAACGATGATGCCAGAAGCCTTTTCGTACAGGTCGACGCCCGTGCCCTTGCGGTAGTCAGAGTCGCCATGGTTTTCGGTATCATTTTCGTTGTAGGTGGTGTTACCCTGGCCGAGTCCGTTAATGTCAAAATCTTCCATTTCGATCTTGCCCGGAATGGCAAAAGCTTCGCCCTTGAAGAGTCCACGGGGAACCGGTTTGACCACCAAGCGGAGGAGCGCAGAACCGTGAGCCGGAAGTTCTACAGAAACATGGGAGAGTGGGCCGAGGTCCTTCTTTTTCCAGGCATCGCGAACTTCCACTTCACCTTCTATACCAATGTCAGAGAAATTACATTCGACGGTCTGGGTAGAAGAGTTGTTGTTGAGAAGAGCCACGGCAATGTCACCATTTTTCAAAGGCTTGGTCCAAACTTGCTTACCCTGCTTGTCAGAGATGCGGTGGCCCTGAACGCCCAAAGAGTCCTGGTTGATGGCAATCATGTCCTTGTTCAGGTAGAGTTCCTTGGTCTCGTTGCTCATCTTGCGGATATCGGAGCTGATCATGATGGGAGCCGCCATGATGGACCACATCGTCATCTGGGAGCGCTGTTCTTCGTAAGAGAGGCCGTTGTTGCCCACTTCGAGCATATCCGGGTCATTCCAGTGGCCGGGCTTTGCAATCTGCCAATACTTGTTGTTCGCATCGATAATTTCATAGACGCCGCGATACCAGGACTGCGAAATCCATGCGGGGCCAATATCGAAAGTGGTACGCCAGAGGTTTGCGATTTTAGGCATCCAATCCTTGTATTCCCACATGCAAATACTGAACACAATATCGCGTCCAGAATTGCGGAGAGCATTGGACATAGCGGTGTAATCCTTTTCCTGAGTACTCGGATCAGAATCGCAGTTATCATATTTCCAGTAGTCCACACCCCATTCCGCCAACTTCTTGGCATCCTGCACTTCGCGGCCATTGGAACCGCTTTCGCTCTGCCAATTGCTATTGTAATGGTGGCAAGTACGTTTACCACGATCGCCATAAAGACCGAACTTCAGGCCCTTTGCGTGTACATAATCGGCCAAAGCCTTCATGCCGCTCGGGAAGGTCTTCGGGTTGTTCTGGAGATTACCCTGAGCATCGCGCTTGGTATCCATCCAGTTATCGTCCAGGTTAAGGAACACGTAGCCAGCGTCCCTCAAACCGGATTCAACCATAGCATCGGCGACTTCCTTAATCTGATTTTCATTGATGTTTTCGTGGAACACGTTCCAGCTGTTCCAACCAAGCGGCGGCGTAAGCACCAAAGTGTCGGCACTCGCAAAAGCCTGCGATGCCAATCCCGCCAAAGTCAAAGTTGCTAACACTCCAAGCTTGCAACCGTTTTTTTTCTTCAAACCAAACATAAGCACTCCTGTTTCCAAGGTTTTATTATCCCCAAACTAAAAATATCCCCAAAAAAAGCAAAAAAATCAAGAAATCACAAATGTTCCTTTGACATTTTATCCACGATGGATAAGAATGAAAAAGCAAAAAGAGCGCCCCCTTTTCAGAGGACGGCTCTTGATTAGAGAGAGACGTAAACTTTCTGGATTTTACCTGTCCACCGGCACCATAAACGAACGGTTTTTGCCACGCAGGATGTAGACTCCCTTACCAAAGCCTGCATTTTTGACCGTTTTTTGCATATTCGGCACATCGTTTTCGATGATTTCGACAAATCCGAGGCGTCGGCCAGCAAGGTTATAGACATCAAACGTTGATTCCGCGATCGTTGCGCCAAACCGCATCGCCGTAAACCCAAGCGAAGGTTCTGCAATTTTCTTGATGGACACGTTATCGAGCGTGAGCGTGCCTGTCGAGGCGCCAGCATTGAAACTCAAGCGAGAATCCTTGTCGGTCGCGGCGGTCATCTGGAACTGGAATGTATATGTTTTGGATTCCGTTCCGAGTTCAAAATTTGCCTTTTCGGTGAGGTAGCTTGCCCACGGATCCGTGTGCTGTTCCACATTCACTTCGAGCGTGCGGGAGGCACCGGCACTAGCATCAAAGCTCACTTCGTACCACTGGCCTTTTTCGAGATGCAAATCGTGCTGGATGAGCTGTACCTGATAATTCTGGTCGCCAACGGCGGTGATGTTAAAATTGTACTTGCCGTTTTTCACATCGCCTGTTGCAGCAGCGCTACCGTGAGTCTGCAAAGTCCAGGCGACATCAGTCGAATCAAAGCCACCGTTGAAAATGCTGTCGCGGTCGGTCGGGACTTCAATCGGTGGCGTTAGTGTGGAGCCGTCCAGCGAATAATTCTTGACGAAATTCCAGATTTCGACGCTCGTGTTGACGCTAGCTTCGTCCATGGAATACCAGTGACCCTTGCCTGCAATAGTGAGCAAGCGGACTTCGACGTTATCGTTGCAACCACTCCAGACTTCGAGAGAGGCGGCAGAACCCGACTTGTTCGCCGGATACGGCTTTATGACCTTGGAACTCGAAGAGCACTTCTGCGCAGAGACCCAGCCCTTGAGGGTATTCACGGTGCTGTTGTAATTTACCACGTCATCGGTGGTGCCGTGCGTATGCATAATCGGCATAGCGCGCTTGGGCGAGTTCACGCCACCGCCACCCGAAACCGGAGCAATGGCTGCAATCTGGTCACCCATCTTGTTTGCCACATGGTAGCTCATCATGCCACCCATCGAGAATCCCGAAACGTAGACTCGGTTCTTGTCGATGCCGTACTTGCTGTACATTTCGTTGATGATGGCCTTGATGAAATTGATGTCCTTGTCGCCGGAAATGTCCCAGGCCTTGTTCTGACCGTTCGGGAACACGACCACAAAACGGGCCGTATCGGCAATCGGTTCCCACTTAGCCGCATTCTGCTGGTACGGGGCATCCTGATTCATACCGTGCATCTGGATAATGAGCGGTCGCCCTTTTTCGATGTTCTTCGGTGCGTACACGTTCATGCTACGGGAAGTCCCGTTCACGTTAATGTTATCTGCAGCGGCGAAGCTCGCCAAAAACGCCAAAGTCGCCAATCCGGCGGACAATTTACCAAACATACCTCTACTCCTTAAGGGTAAAACATCCCTATTTACCCATTGAGAAGATATATTCAGAAACTCTTGGAAGCTGCAAAACGCAATTATTTTTCGTTGCGTTTTGTCAATGGAGAATGGGACGGTATATTTGAAATTTTCGTGGGTGTTTATAGTACAACAAAACGGCCAGAAAATGAATGTTCGTAAGCTACGCTTCCGACATTCACCTTCTGGCCTCGTGGGTGTTTTAGGGATTTCTTACTTTGTTACAGAGATGCGGTGCGAGAGTCCGGAGGTAAGCGACTTCACTAAGTACACTCCATTCTGCTTCACAAGCGCATTCACCTTAGAACGAACTTCAAATGCGCTCGAGGCATCGATGCGACCAACAAACGAACCGTTCACGCCATAGACGCCATAAGACTGTACATCAGGCACATTATGGCGAACGCTCCTTGCCAAATCTGTCGGATCAATGGGTTCCGGATCCGTAGCATTCGCACCCTTCACGAACGTGAAGTAGTCGATATCAAGCCAAGAACCGATAACCGTAAAGCGGAGTACGTGTTCGCCCTCGGGGAGCGTCACATTAGATTTCACCTTGTTGTAATCGTCGTAATTGTCTTCGCCGGAACTTGCCGCCGGCACTGAGATTTCTTCAGTAATGTCCTTGCCATCCAAAGAGAGCTTGAAACTCGAGGTGGAGCCAGCCGCTGCGACAGCCGCGAACATGGTGTACTCGCCAGCTTCCTTCACATTCACGGTGTATTCGAGCCAGTCGCCTTCACTGTTATAGCCGACAATGACACCAGTTGCCTTTTCGTAGAGATCCACGCCAGTACCCTTGCGGTAGTCGCTATCGCCGTGGTTTTCGGAATCACCGTCATAGTACGAGGAGCCATCCTTGCCCTTGCCCGGCACATCAAAGTTTTCGGCTTCGATCTTGCCCGGGATTGCAGCTGCAGGGCAGTTTTCGCCAGCAGCACAGAACGGAGTCTGCGGAACAGGTTCTGCGCCAGCGCCATCAAGATAAATTTCATCATTCACGTCGGTACCGACCTTGAACCAGTCAAAGTCTGCATAGCCGCCAGCAGTCTTTGTTGCAAAGTTGAAGAGGCCCCAGCGGACGCCCACGAACATGTGGAGGTCGTAATTGAGTTTCACTTCGCTACCGATCTTGTTCCAAGTGCTACCATCGGTGCTGTAATAGAAGTAAGCAGTACCGCGGTCAATCGGCAGGTCAAAATCAATTCGCAGGTAAACCTTGGAGTCCGAAAGAGGTTTGCTTTCCTTCTGACTTTCTCCGTCCTTGTTTCCGGTGTACATCACCACCTTGTAGCTGCCGCTTTCCTTGGTCAAGGCCACAAAGCCCTTGTCATCTTGCAGAGCGACAAGACCCGCAAAGTCACCATCCTTCATACCAGTGCCATCGACAAGCGTACGGCCAGAGCACTTGGGGCCAAAGGAGCGCTGGGTCAAGGTATTCTTGGCGTTCACCACACGAGAATCGGTGCGGCTCGTGGTAATGCGGTAGAAGCCCGGATTTGCAGACAAGCTCCAGTTCTTGTTATCGGGGTTATGGTTGAACTGCCATTCAAGAGCGAGTTCGCTAGATTCAAAATCGTCGCTAGTCACCATGCCATAGCCCGGGAGCGGGGATTCCGGCAAGTCAATCGTCGAAGGAGCCTTGGATCCGCTCGTCGGAACCGGCCAACCGTCCTTCCATTCCATCGGGACCAAGTGCGACATACGGCCTACCGGGCCAGAATCGCGGAACAAGAGGGCATACCACTTGCCATCGGGAGTATCGAAAATGCCACCCTGAGCAACACCGTTATCAGAAAGGAAATACCTTCCACTAAATCCAGAAAGCAAGTTCTTGGAACGGTAAACAATTTCGCTACGGCTCTTGCCTGCCGGCCAAGAAATCGTAAAGAGGTAATATTCGCCGTTCACCTTTTCCATGTGCGAGCCTTCCTGCTGCACGTAGTAGTTAGAAGTACCGGTCACCTGGTTCACGCTCACGCCGCCGAGCTTACCGCTCTTGCCACCGGCCTTCACGCCAGAAGCATCGTCGTTCAACTGCACATAGCTAATCTGGTCGCCACTGCCGTAGAACACCCAAACGGTGCCGTCATCGTCAAAGAAGAGCGACGGATCGTGATAGAACGGGAGCTGTACTTCGGACCACGGGCCGTTTTCAACGTCGGCGGTCTTATACAAATGCGTTTTGTTCGTGGTGTAAGACGGCGTCAGCACATAAAAATTACCCTTATGGTAGCGGATGCTTGATGCCCAGGAACCCTTACCGTAGGCGTCCTTGCCGCCGTTCAAGTTCATATTGTCATTATTGGTGAGGGTCTGGTAGGCATAGCCCACCGTGCGCCACTGGGCCAAATCCGTACTCTTGAAAACAGGCACGCCCGGGGCAAAATGCATAGTCGTCGTGACCATATAGTAGGCATCGTCAACGCGGACAATAGACGGGTCCGGGCTATCGACATACATAATCGGGTTATTAACCGTCACCGCAAACGAATCTGCGACGGCCACCGCAAAAGCGGCAATAGTGGCTGTTTTTGCCAATTTACTAAACAATCCCATAGACACTCCTTTTTCCAACCTAGCATGGATAAGATCTACAACCATAATCTACCCCGTTTACGGTTTTTTTTCGCAACAGGACATGTCCTTTCTATGGATTTTTTATCAATAGGTATAATTTGCTTTACATACTAAAAGTATATCGCATTTTCAATAATGATTATTTATTTTTGGGGAAAGGAATATTTTGGTGGGGTCTAGCGGATAATCAAGGGATTTGCTTGGACCGGAGGATAAAAGATGTTGTTGTTTACAATAAAAAGGAGATTTTCGCTATGACCATGTCCAAATTCATGGCATTCGCAGGAACAATCGCTGCATTGAGTTCGTTCTCGTTTGCCTGGACAATTACCGGCATCGTATCCACGGAACAGGGCCAGCCACTTCCGAACGTCAAGATTACAAGCACGAGCATCCCCAATCCCAATTTCCAGGCAATATCGGGAGAGGACGGATCTTTCGAGGTTTCCACTGACATAGACCTTCCTTACGACGGGATTTCCCCAAAGTCCTGGGTCGCAAAGGCTTCTGTCAATTTCAGTCATAACGTGATTACCGTCTCGAATGTCAAGGCCCGTACAATGACCGTTTCCGTGATGGACGCCCTCGGCAAGGTTTGCGCCTCCAAGACGCAGCACAACGTCAGCGGCGCCATGGTCATCGACCTGAACAAGACGACCGCCAAGGGCGCCAAGTTCCTCCGCATCAACGCTGACGGCATCCACAACACTTATATGCTCGGCAGCACCATCACCCTCCTCAAGGATGGCGATCCGCTGCCCATGATTACATTCAAGCTGGATGGCTACAAGACGAACAACTACACCATGACAAAGGAAGTCGAAGAAGGCGTTTCCATCGTCATGATCGCAGGTTCCGACGATCCGGAAAGTTCCAGTGCCGTAATCGAACCGGAAAGTTCCTCCTCCGAAATCGCACCGGCTTCCTCCAGCGAAACGGTTTCTTCGAGCAGCGCAGCACCTGAACCCGTAATTGACTGCTCCCGCAAAACCCTCAAGACCGATACGGAACTCACCATTGACGGCCGCAAGGTCATCGTGAAGTTCCCGGAAGGCTTTACCGGCGACAAGGCCGTCCCGATGCTCATCAACTACCACCAGATTTACGGCAGCGCCACTGGCTGGGCAGAAGAATCCAAGATCGGTAAAGTCGCTCTTGCCGATGGAGCCATCAGCATTTATCCGGACGGTGTCGAAGGCGACATGGGCCAGGCTTGGAACGTCGGTCCGTGCTGCACCACCGCTGACGACGTGCAGTTCACCCGCGACATCATCAAGGAACTCACCGAAAATGCTTGCGTCAACCCGAAGCGCATCTATACGGCAGGCTGGTCCATGGGTGGCGGTATGACGAACTACGCAGGTTGCAAGCTCGCCGACGTGATTGCCGCAGGCGCCTCTTCCGCATTCGACCTTGCCAAGGAAGTGGTCGACGCAGGCCAGTGCACCCCGGCTCGTCCGTACCCGATTCTCAACTTCCGCAGCACAAACGACGGCGTTGTTAACTATAATGGCGCATTCTCCCAGATTGTTCCGGGCATGGCCATTACATTTATGGGCGCAAAAGCTACATTTGCAGAGTGGGCTAAGATGAACGGCTGCACGGGCGAACCCAAGCAGAACGTTCCTGGTGACGGCTGCGAAACGTACGAAACCTGCAACGGAGGCGCCAAGGTGACCCTCTGCTCGCAGAATATCGACCACAACGAAGGCAACCCGCAGATGGCCTGGGACTTCGTCAAGCAGTTCTCGTTGCCGTAAAGCTCGAAAAGTTTCCTCCTAACACATAAATCGTCCTAGTTCTTACTAGGGCGATTTTCTTTTTAGTTTACATTACTTTACAAACAAACACAGCTTTTCTCAATTTTCACAACGCTTTGTTTTCTTTCAAAATTCAACCTGGTCAAAAAAAAGCTCCTTCCATCTATATTTTGGATAGGTCTAGCGAACATCGTGGGGATTTGGTTGGACCGGGTGGAAGGAAGAGTTTGGAATGTTTAACTATAAAAAGGAGTCGCTATGACCATGTTTAAATCCATGGCATTCGCAGGAACTGTTGCAGTGATGGGTTCTCTGTCCTTCGCATGGACCATCAGTGGCACAGTCCAGACAAATCAGGGTTCGCCGCTCGCAGGCGTAAAAGTTTCATCTTTCAACTACGCTGGTTACGAAACCACTTCGGGCGACGACGGCGCATTCAGCCTTTCCAATGAAGGCGGTGTCGGTCTTCATTCCGTGACGGCAGCCAAGGCTAGCATCGGTTTCAACCACAACGTCATCACCATTTCCAACATCAAGGCCCAGAGCGTTACCGTTTCCGTGATGGACGCACTCGGCAAGGTTTGCGCCTCCAAGACGCAGCACAACGTCGACGGCATCATGCAGCTCGACTTGAACAAGACCACCGCAAAGGGCGCCAAGTTCCTCCGCATCAACGCAGACGGAATGCGCAACACCTACCAGATCGGCAAAACCGTCTCCCTCATGAAGGATGGCGATCCGTTGCCGTTCTTGCAGTTCTCCAAGGATGGCTACAAGAACGCTACCTACCAGGCCAAGGCCGAAGTCGAATCTAACGTTCTCGTCAAGATGGAAGTTGCCACAAGCACTCCGGAATCCAGCTCTTCTGCAAAGGTCGAAGAAAAGTCCAGCTCTTCCAAGAAGGAAGAACTCTCCTCCAGCAGCGCCGTTGTCCAGATCATCGAAACGGATTGCACAGGCAAGACTTACGCCGCTGGCGACCACAAGATGTCTGTGAGCGTCGACGGCAAGAACCGTACGTTCATTATGCACGTGCCGAGCGCCTACAAGGGCGACAAGCCGGTAGCACTCGTCGTGGACTACCACCCGATTGGCGGTAGCGGCCAGGGTGAACTTTCCAGCTCTCCGTACAAGGGCAAGACCGATCCGGAAGGCATCATCACGCTGTATCCGGATGGCACCGCAAAACCGGGTGGAATGGGTAACGGCTGGAACGTCGGTCCGTGCTGCTCCAACGACGATGACGTCAAGTTCTCTCGTGAAATGATCAAGGCTGTCGAAGAAAAGGTCTGCATCAACAAGCAGCGCGTCTACGCAACCGGTTTTTCGATGGGTGGCGGCATGAGCAACCACGTGGCATGCTTCATGTCTGACATCTACGCCGCAGTCGCTCCGGCAGCTATGGACTTGAACAAGACCAATAGCGCCCAGTGCAATCCGGAACGTCCGGTACCTATCATCATGTTCCGCGGTACGAACGACTTCGTCTGCAAGTACCAGGGTGGCGATAGCGGCTTCAACGACGGTTTGAACTTCCTCGGTGCTGAAGGCAACTTCAGGTTCTGGGCCGAAAAGAACGGCTGCACGGGCTCTCCGTCCAAGAACAAAGACGGTTGCGACGAATACTCCAACTGCAAGGACGGTTCGAAGGTCATTCTCTGCACCAAGCAGGGTGGCGGACACGACTACGGCGATGCAAACATCGGCTGGCCGTTCCTCTCGCAGTACGAACTCCCGGCAAGCTTCGTAAAGTAAGTTTGATTTCATAATTCATCCTATACACCAAAATCGCTCCGGTTTAACCGGAGCGATTCTTTTTTGCTTTGAATGCGCCGGGCAGCCTCCCCTGCACAGAACAGTCCCTATACAGAAAAAAGCCCCAGCTTTCGCCGGAGCCCTTGTAGGAGTCACATTTTCCCGTATTTATTCTCTCATTTTATTTATTAGCCGTACACAAGCCCAAGAGCAACTGCGACGACAAAGAAGAAAGCTATTTGCTTTACA
>Ga0310786_10002663_pt1 | contig 26917 bp, 21 predicted proteins | sample AusTroGonzalo_MG_FD_203881 | JGI IMG/M metagenome (GOLD analysis project Ga0310786, IMG submission 203881) | Bovine rumen microbial communities from tropical cattle in Woodstock, Queensland, Australia - Gonzalo_03 (v2) (version 2) | ecosystem: Host-associated > Mammals > Digestive system >...
CGCTACCGCATCGGTTTCGACAAGAGAATAGTCATTCACAAAGATGGGGGGAATGGTGAAGGTGCTTCAGATTCTACAGAGGGGAATGACTCACAGTCCTCCAACGGCACTCAGCGCGAAACCCCTGCAGCACCAGCCAATACGCCAGCACCACAGGCTCAGCCCAGACGAGACAATAACGTGAAGCCTTCGCTCCAGCCGCAGCGTACAGGCATGATGGCACTGAACGACAGCATTCCTCCTGTATTGAACGACAGCATCGCTCCTGTATTGAATGATAGCATTGCCCCTGTATTGAACGATAGCATCGCTCCTCTATTGAACGATAGCATCGCTCCCCTCAGCAACGACAGCATACCTGCTCCCTTGGCAGCCCCAGAAGAAGCATTGGCCGAGGGCGACAGCGTGATCTATGAGTTTGTTCCAGTGACCAGCTTCATCCATACGCTGCGGGTGGAACGTTCACGCCACACCTTCAACTCCAACGACGATCTGCGCATGGATTTTCCCATCTCGCTCTACAACAATTCCGCCAGTCAGGACTCTACCATCGCCCTCTCTGTGAAGAATGTCTTGGGCGTGGCCTTACTCGAGGGGTTCAACAAGTATGCCAAGGCAGGTCTCACCGCCTATATCTCGCACAAGCTAAGCCACTACACCTTGATGAACAGCGACACTACGCTGCTCAATCCCAGAAACCAGACCTACAATGAACAGGAGGTCTATGTAGGCGGTGAGCTGGCCAAGCGGGAGGGAAGCCTGCTACACTACAACATCACGGGCGAGTTTGGCATCATGGACAAGGCAGCAGGTCAGTTCCGCCTGAACGGTAATGCCGACCTCAACATCCCCTTCATGCGCGACTCTTTGCGTTTCTACGCCCGCGCCCGCATCAGCAATACCCTGCCCACCTTCTACATGCGTCATTACCATTCCAACCACTTCACCTGGGACAATGACGACATGAGCAAGGAGTTCCGCATCCGTTTGGAGGCAGAGGTTGACAATCCAGCTACGGGCACCAACCTGCGCGCAGGCTTCGAGACCGTCAAGAACTACACCTATTTCGACAGCTCTGCCCTGCCCGCCCAGTGGGGAGAAAACATCAGCGTGGCCGATGTGACGCTGACCCAGAATTTCCGCGTGGGTATTTTCCATCTCGACAATGAGGTGACTTGGCAAAAAAGCAGCAACCAAGAGGTGCTGCCTTTGCCTACCTTCAACTTCTACCACAATTTCTACCTGCTCACCAAGATAGCCAAGCAAGTGCTTACGCTCCAGCTGGGTGCTGATGTGCGTTACTTTACCAAATACAACGCCCCCACCTATCAGCCAGCCATTGAGCAGTTCCACCTGCAAGACCAGGAGACTGCTGTGGAAATCGGAGGTTTCCCTGTGGTCAACGTGTATGCCAACTTCCAGTTGAAGCGCACCCGCTTCTTTGTGATGTACCATCATCTGAATGCAGGCTCAGGCAAGAAGAATTACTTCCTGGCACCTCATTATCCTATGAACCAAAGTTGGTTGAAGTTTGGTGTCTCTTGGAATTTCTACGATTAATGGTATCCTCATGAACAAGTTGAAATACCTCCCCATAGTGGTAGTAGTGGCAGTGGCCTGCCTTTGGCTGTACCTGCAACATCGCCCCTCTCCCTACCATCCGCGCGACTATGCCGAGATAGCCGCAGAGGGTGTGCTGCGTGCCACCATGGAATACAACAGCCTGGGCATGTATGCCGACAAAGACTCTGTAGGCGGCTTCTACTACAAACTCTTGGAAGCTTTCGCACGTGACCATTATCTGCAAGTGTCCATCACGCTCGAGATGAGTGAGGAAGCACGCATGAAAGGACTGACAGAAGGGCGGTTTGACCTCATTGCCAGCGGCATGGCCACTTCCTCAGAATTGCTCGACACCTTGTTGCTCACCAGCCCTATCCTACTGAGCAGGTTGGTATTGGTGCAACGCGCTCCGCTAACGGCCGATGACAGCGCAAAGCATATACGCAGCCAAATAGATTTGGCAGGAAAGACCATCCACATCACCAAGAATCCTTCGATAATACAGCGTCTGCGCCACCTGTCCAACGAGATAGGCGACACCATATTAGTGCAGGAAGAGACACGCTATGGGAACGAACAGCTCTTGGCTTTGGTGGCCCATGGCGACATTGACTATACGGTATGTGAGGAGAGCCTTACCCGCCTCTTTGCCGACAGTCTGCCACAACTCGACACCAGCGTACCCATCGGCTTCACCCAGTTTTATGCCTGGGCTGTGAACAAACAATCACCTGTACTCCTCGACAGCCTCAATGCATGGCTCAAGAAAAGACTATAGAGCCGCTATTTCTGCTATCCAGCCAGCCGACGAGGCATCGCTCGGCATACGCCAGTCGCCGCGAGGACTGAGGGCCACACTTCCGACTTTAGGACCATCGGGCAGACAAGAGCGCTTGTACTGCTGGGCAAAGAAGCGCCAGAAGAAGGTGCGTAGCCATTTCTTGATGGTATCGTCGTCATACACCCCAGCAAAAGCGTGCTTGGCAATGTAGTAGATCTTTGCAGGACGGAAACCATAGCGCATGCAATAGTAGATGAAAAAGTCGTGCAACTCGTAGGGACCTACCAGGTCTTCCGTCTTCTGCTTGATGTTCCCTTGTTCATCGGCAGGAATCAGTTCTGGGCTGATCGGCGTATCTACGATATCCAACAAGGTAGTGCGGGCCTTTTCATCCAAATCGTTGAGGGCTACCCACTTCACCAAGTGCTTCACTAAGGTCTTGGGCACACTGGCATTCACGCCATACATTGACATGTGGTCTCCGTTGTAAGTGGCCCATCCTAATGCCAGTTCCGACAAGTCGCCCGTACCTATCACCAGTCCGTTCACCTGATTGGCCACATCCATCAGTATCTGGGTACGCTCACGAGCCTGCGTGTTTTCATACACCACATCATGGTTCTGAGGGTCGTGACCTATATCTTCGAAATGCTGCATACATGCGGCTTTAATACTGATTTCACGAGCCGTCACGCCCAATTGTTGCATCAGTGCCACTGCATTGTCGTGCGTACGGTCGGTAGTACCAAAGCCAGGCATGGTGATGCCCAGGATGCCTTCGCGCGACCATCCCAATTTATCAAACGTGCGCACACACACCAGTAAAGCAAGGGTGGAATCCAAACCGCCCGAGATACCCACCACTACATTTTGCGCATTGATGTGGCTGAGTCGCTTGGCCAAGCCAGCCACCTGTATGGAGAAAATCTCTTCGCAGCGCTCATCAAGCGTTGGCCCCTGTGGCACAAACGGATGCGGTTCATACTTGCGTGTGAGTTCAGCCTCAGGATTCACTGTCAGAGGCACCTGTACCCTCACAGGCACATCTGCTGCACGCATGGCATGACAGGTAGAGAAGGTGGTATTGATGCGTCGCTCAGCGCGGAGGAATTCCACGTCTATCTCACTAATGGCCATCTGTGGCTTCATCTCAAAGCGCTTGTTCTCCGTAAGCAGGTTGCCGTTTTCGAAAATCAGTCCGTTGCCCGCATATACCACATCGGTACTCGACTCGCCAAAACCGCTGGAACTATACACATAACCTGCTATGCAACGCGCCGACTGCTGGGCTATCAGGTTACGCAGGTAGGCATTCTTGCCTATCACCTCATCGCTGGCCGAGAGGTTGAAAATGATTTCAGCTCCATGAAGCGTGTGGTAACAACTGGGAGGTATGGGTGCCCATACATCTTCGCAGAGTTCAATGGCAAACGTGGCACCCGCCGTATCAAACAGTAATTCTGAGCCCAAGGGCACCATATCGCCACACAAGCGCACAGAAGTTTCGCGCATCTCAGTGGCGGAGGTAAACCAGCGTTTCTCATAAAACTCCTTGTAGGTTGGCAGGTAGGTCTTGGGCACCACACCCAAGATCTTGCCATGATGCACCACCACGGCAGCATTGAGCAACATGCCGTGTATAGGAACAGGCAAGCCCACTATCACGGCAATGTTGAGCAGACGCGTATCGTCCATCAGTTTCAACAATGCCATCTCTGCCTGGTCGAGCAACAACTGCTGGGCAAACAAGTCGCCACACGTATAGGAAGTGATGCTCAATTCTGGAAAGACGATAATCTCCACGCCCTTTTCTTCAGCTTCCATTACCAGTTGCTCTATCTGGGCAACGTTATATTCACAATCAGCCACTTTTACCCCAGGAATAGCGGCAGCCACTTTCACATATCCGAAATTCATAGTAGTACGATTTAATGCTACGAAGATACATATAAAAATATAAAAGAAAAAATTTTATTCAAAAATGATGAAATTATTATTTTATTTGTATCTTTACAGCGAAAGTGCGGATTGTACACTAAAAACGTAATAACTTTAAGTCAAAAATACTATGAATAAGAACGAGAAATTTGTCATAACCATTAATCGTGAGTTAGGCTCAGGTGGTGGTAGCGTTGGCCGCAAGTTGGCTGAAAGACTCGACGTTAAGTTCATCAATAAGGCCTTACTTCAAGCCTTGAAAGAACAATTCCACCTCTCTTTAGAGGAATTGGAGAAACTGAAAGGAGCCAAAGACGGCTGGTGGGTGGAACTGCAGCGCAGAGTGATTCCATTTGCAGACAAATCCAATGACGCCCCTGCTGATTTGATTACTACCGAAGATGTATTCAACACTGAGACTAAAGTTCTGAAGAACCTTGCAGAGAAAGAATCCTGTGTATTTGTAGGCCGTAGTGCATTCTATGTACTCAGAAACCACCCCAATCACCTGAGTGTGTTCATTCAGGCTCCTATGGAACAACGCATCCAGCGTGTGATGGAAAAGAACAAACTGAGCAGGGATCTTGCCACCAAGCTCATCCAGAAGATTGACGAGCGTCGTGAGAATTACGTCAACAAGTTTGCCAAGACCTCTCGCTACGACACGCGTAACTACGACTTGGTCATCAACATGGATCACCTGAAAACTGATGATGCCGTAGAAATGATTCTGGACTATATCTTCCGCCAGTCTCTTTAAAGGTTTTTCATACCAATAAAAAGGGTTTCTGATTTCTCAGAAACCCTTTAATTTTTATAGTGATTCCGCTGCGATTCGAACGCAGGACCCACAGCTTAGAAGGCTGTTGCTCTATCCAGCTGAGCTACGGAACCCCAAAATTCGGGTGCAAAGGTACAGGTAATTTTCGTAATTATCAAATTTCAACCCATTATTTTTACCTTCGCGCCACCATATTGGCAAACTTCACCCAACGCTTTTCCTTCTCACCCTGGTAAGAGAGAAGCGTAGGAACATAAAGCGTGGCATTGCGCAACACGTTCTTGTCAAACGTATCAGAACTGATTTTGGGAGGAGTAGCAGAACGCATCACAATCTCAGAAAGGCTGTCACAATCCTTGAACACATCGTTGCCCATCTTCTTCACAGACACAGGGATAGTGATGGAAGTGAGGCTGGAACAGCCGCGGAACACATCGTCCTTGATGTCACCAACAGAGTTGGGGATGACCACATTGTCGAGGTTAGTGCAACCACGGAACAACTTAGCTGGCAGTACCTTCACGGAGTTGGACAACTGCACCACACGCAGGTTGGCACAATCTTCAAACACGCTGGAGTCCATGTTTTTCACAGAGTTAGGGATATAGACAGAATCGAGACGGGCACAGCCTTTGAACGCATCGTTTCCGATCGACTTCACGGAGAAGGCTATCTTCACCTCCTGCAGGTTGGAACATCCCTGGAACATATTGGCCGACAGCTTGGAAAGACCTGTAGGAATCTCTATCCGCTCCAACGAAGAGCAGTCCCTGAATACTGAGGAACCTACACCTGAAATGGACGATGGAAGCACGATACCACGCAAGTCTGCACAACCCTCGAAGGCCTCAGAGCCAATGGTCTTGACAGAATTGGGGATAGTCACCTCCTGCAGGTTGGAACATGACTTGAACAAATCGCTCTCAATCTTCGTCAGCGACTTGGGAAGCTCAATGGATTTCAGGGAGACACAACGCTCAAAAGCACCACTCGCAATGGTCTTCAGGCCGTTGGGCAGCGACACTTCGGTGAGGCTGGCACACTCTTTGAAGGCATCCTTTCCAATCTCCACCACCGAGTTGGGCAGTGAAATCTTTTTCAGGTTGGTACATCCTTCGAAAGCATCGGAACCTATGTGGGTGATGGACGAAGGAAGATCTACCGTCTGAAGAGCCGAACATCCCTCGAATGTATCGTTGGGCAACTCCTTCATATTCTCAGGCAGATAGACATCCTCCAGGTTCTTGCAGTTGGCAAACAAGCCTGTGCCCCAGTCCACCACATTGACAGGAATACTAATGGCTTCCAAGGAATTGCACTCCTCAAAGGCACCAGAGCCGATCTTCCTGATGGTAGATGCGATGGTCACAGAGGTGATATTACTCTTGTAGAATGCTCTTCCTTCAATCTCCACCACTGTATAGAGGAGTGAATCCTGACGAACAGTATCAGGCAGCAGAATGTCTCCCTCATACACTGTTTCACTTCGGATAACCTTAGCCTCCAGCATCTTGGGAGTGAACATATAAGTCACTCCGTCGATGGTAGCCTTATCCGAGGGCTTGACTTTCTTAGGATTCTGGGCAGATACCCCCACAGACAATGCGCACAAGCAGAGCAAGGCGGCAACTATATTTCTCATCTTCTTCATAAGTAATAGATTTATTCGTTGGTATGATAGTTTTTCATCCTCTCTGCCACAGCGGGATGCATGAAGTAGCGCACATCACGCCCCTCGCTCAAGGCTTGGCGGATGAATGTAGAACTTATCTCCATCAGGGGAGCTTGGAGCAAGGTCACTCCATCGGGCAAGTCGGCAGCACAGACTGGACTCTCTGGACGGGGATAAATCATGATGCGGTTCTCTTGCAGGATGCGCTCCGCCTGATACCATCCAGAGAAGCCCTTCCAGTTGTCGCCTCCCATGAGCAGGGTGAACTCCACATCAGGATGCAAGGCGTGCAGACAATCGAGCGTATGAATGGTATAAGAGGGACGAGGCAGGGTGAACTCCACATCGCTGGCTTTGAAGCGCGGATAGTCCTTCACAGCCAGTTGCACCAGTTCTAACCGCAGGTCATCGTCAAGAAGCTGCTGACCTCTCTTAAAGGGATTGCGAGGGCTCACCACAAACCACAACTCATCCATCCCTCCATACTCGCAGACATAATTGGCCAAAGCCAGATGCCCTATGTGGATGGGGTTGAACGAACCAAAGTAGAGAGCCACCTTCATAAAAAATCAATCCTTTTTTGTACGATCGTAAAACAAATAGGCATTGTAGGCCGCAAAGGCAAATATCACATACATACAGACAGCTGGAACCCATTCGTGGAAATATACATCGAAGCCGCCGATGATCACGCAACAGGCTGCCACCACCACATTGAGGATGAACAACACCTTGTAGGTACGAGGCGAAAGGTCACTCTTTGGTTTCATCCTTCAAAAAGTTTTGTACCACTTCCAAAGCCTTGGCCTCGGCCTCGGCCAGATCATCGTTGACAATCACCACATCGTAGAGGGGCGCATAGCCCAACTCGAAGCGGGCACGCTCTATACGGTCTTCGATGACCTCAGGACTATCTGTGCCACGCTTCTCCAACCTGCGGTGCAGCTCCTCAATGGAAGGAGGCTGGATAAACACGGAAAGTGCACGCGAGCCGTAATACTCCTTAATGCGCAAGCCGCCTTTCACATCGACATCGAAGATGACTGTCTGTCCCTGTGCCGACTGAATCTCCACTTGCTCCTTGAGGGTGCCGTAGAAACGCCCAGGATATACTTGCTCATACTCCAGGAACTCACCACGTGCCACCTTTTCCATAAACTCGTCCAGCGAGAGGAAGAAATACTCCACACCGTTCTGCTCTTTGCCTCGAGGCGGGCGACTGGTGGCAGAGACAGAGAAAGCCAATCCCAAGTCTTGTTGCATCAGGTAATTGATAATGGTGCTCTTTCCAGAGCCAGATGGTGCCGAGAAGATAATCAGTTTGCCCATATTACATAGCATTTAACACTTGTTCCTTAATCTGTTCCAACTCGTCTTTCATTTGAACCACCAGGTTCTGCATCTCAGCCTGGTTGCTCTTGCTGCCCAGCGTATTGATTTCACGACCCATTTCCTGAGCGATGAAACCCAGTTTCTTACCCTGACCATACTTGCCTTCGAGGGTAGCGATAAAATAGTCCAGATGGTTGGTCAGGCGTTGCTTCTCTTCACTGATATCTAGTTTTTCAATGTAGAAAATCAACTCCTGCTCAAAACGGTTCTTGTCATAGTCCACCTTAAGCTGCTGCTCCAAGGAAGTGAGAATGCGATCCTTAATGGTGTTCACACGTTCTTTCTCATAAGGCTCCACCTCTTTGAGCAGACGGCCTATGTTGGCTATTTTCTCACGGAACTTCACTTCGAGGGCTGCACCCTCCTGACGACGAAAGTCCACCACATGCTGAATGGCTTTCTGGATGATAGCGTGTACCACCTCCCACTCTTCTTCACTCAGCTGGGACGACTCTGTCTTGGCCAGCACATCGGGCATGCGCAACAAAATCGAGAACCAGTCTTCAGGCACAGGTATGCCCGTGGCCTCGGATATCTGTTTGATCTGCTCATAGTAGCTGCTCACCAACTGTTGGTTGATGGGCGTAGGCTGCGAAACCACCTCTTTCTGTTCTATCCACAAGCTGAAATCCACTTTTCCACGCTCCAGCGCCTGAGCAATTTCAGCCCTAATATCCATCTCTTTCTCACGGTAGAGCGATGCCACACGTGTAGAAAGGTCCAAAGACTTACTGTTGAGAGAACGAATCTCCACAATCACTCTTTTGTCTGGGAGTTCAGCCACTTCACGGCCGAATCCTGTCATCGATAGTATCATTCCAATTGTTATTTTTCCGCAAAAATACACTAATATTTTAATAAGTGAAAATAAAGATGTAAATTTGCACAAGAAAAAAAGAACTGGAACCATCATTATGTCGTGCATACTCCATATTGAAACCTCTACTCAAGCCACCAGCGTGGCTGTGAGCCAAGATGGTAGTAACATTTTCGAAAAGGTGAACAAACAAGGTCCTTCCAATGCCTCTGTCGATCTGGGCGTGTATGTGGACGAGGCGCTGTCGTTTACCGACAGCCATGTCATTCCGCTTGATGCCATTGCCGTGAGTTGCGGGCCTGGCTCCTATACAGGCCTACGCATAGGGGTGTCTATGGCCAAGGGCATCTGCTATGCCAAGAACCTCCCGCTCATAGGACTGGAGACCTTGAAAGTGCTTTGCGTACCTGTGTTACTCTACCACGATGAGCTGCCCGACGAAGCTTTGCTCTGTCCGATGATAGATGCCCGTCGCATGGAAGTCTATGCAGCTGTGTATGACAGGGCCTTGCATGAGGTGCGTGCTACCCAGGCAGATATTGTGGACGAGCAGACCTACGCACCCTTCCTGGAAAAGGGTCCTGTATATTTCTTTGGCAACGGAGCCGCCAAGTGCAAGGACAAAATCCAGCATCCCCATGCGCATTTCATCGACAATATCCTGCCTTTAGCCTCCAACATGGCTCCCTTGGCAGAATTGGCCGTAGCAAAAGAAGATTATAAAGATGTGGCCTACTTCGAGCCCTTCTACCTGAAAGAATTCATTGCAACAACTCCGAAAAAACTTATTTAACATGAGTCTGAAATATAATACCCAACAAAAGAAAATGGCATTGCCTGAATACGGGCGAAGCATTCAGAACATGGTGGACTATGCCATCACCATTAAGGACAAGGAAGAACGACAGTGGTGTGCCAACACCATCATTGACATCATGGGCAACATGTTCCCCCTCTATCGAGATGTTCCTGAATTCAAGCATAAGCTGTGGGACCACTTAGCTATCATGTCGGATTATAAGCTCGATATTGATTATCCCTACGAGATAGTGCCAAAGGAGAGTCTCCATATGAAACCCAACCATATCCCCTACTCCAACCACCATATGCGCTATCGCCATTATGGCAAGACGCTGGAAAAACTCATCAAAGTGGCCAGCGACATGGAGGACGGCGATGAGAAGGACAATCTGGTGGCACTGATCTGCAACCACATGCGCAAGGACTACCTGCAGTGGAACAAAGACGGCATGGACGACCAAAAAGTGGCCGATGACCTGAATGAGCTGTCGAGAGGCAAACTGAAGTTTACGGAAGAAACCAAGGAACTGATGCTCGACCGTATAGAAGCTTATTGCAAACCCAAGGCATCATCCCAAAACAATCCATCTAATCAAGGTGGTAAGCCGCAATATAACCGTAATAACAATAAACGTAAATACTGACGACTATGGCTTCGTTTGTGATTGAGGGCGGACATCGCCTGCATGGAGAGATTTACCCACAAGGCGCAAAAAACGAGGTGCTCGAAATCATCTGCGGCACTCTGCTGACAGCCGAGGAGGTGACAGTGAACAACGTACCAGACATCCTCGATGTGAACAACCTTATCCAACTGATGAGGGACATGGGTGTGAAAGTGTCCAAAAAGGGACTCAATTCCTACACCTTCCAAGCAGATGAGGTGGATTTGACCTACCTTGACAGCGACGAGTTTATCAAGCGCTGCATGTCGTTGCGCGGTTCTGTTATGCTGATAGGTCCACTGATAGCCCGCTTTGGCAAAGCCCTGATAGCCAAGCCTGGAGGAGACAAGATAGGTCGCCGCCGTCTCGACACCCACTTCATAGGCATCCAGAAATTAGGGGCTCAGTTCAAGTACGTGCCTGAACGTCAGGTCTATGAGATTACAGCTCCCAAGCTCACGGGTACTTACATGCTGCTCGACGAAGCCTCTGTGACAGGTACGGCCAACATCGTGATGGCAGCCGTGATGGCCGAGGGGGTGACTACCATCTACAATGCCGCTTGCGAGCCCTACGTACAACAGCTCTGCCGCATGCTCAACCGCATGGGGGCCAAGATTTATGGCATAGCCTCTAACCTGCTGCGTATCGAAGGCGTGGAAGAACTTCATGGGACAATTCATGATGTACTGCCCGACATGATTGAGGTGGGCAGCTTCATAGGCATGGCCGCCATGACACAAAGCGAACTCACCATCAAGCATGTGTCGCAAGAGAACCTGGGCATCATCCCTGATGCTTTCCGCCGTTTAGGTATCCAGCTGATTCAGCAGGGTGACGACATCATCGTTCCCGCCCAGGAACACTACGAGATCGACTCGTTCATGGACGGTTCCATCATGACTATAGCCGATGCTCCCTGGCCAGGCCTGACACCCGACTTACTCAGTGTGATTCTGGTAGTGGCCACCCAAGCCAAAGGCAGCGTGCTCATTCACCAGAAGATGTTCGAGAGCCGTTTGTTCTTTGTCGATAAACTGATAGACATGGGGGCACAGATCATTCTTTGCGACCCTCACCGTGCGGTAGTGATTGGTCACGACCGTCAGTTCCGCCTGCGTGGCGGCAAAATGACCTCACCTGATATCCGTGCAGGTATCGCCCTGCTGATTGCGGCCATGAGTGCCGATGGTATCAGCCATATCCACAACATTGAGCAGATAGACCGTGGTTATCAGGACATTGAAGGCCGATTGAACGCACTGGGCGCACGCATCACCAGAATGTAAGCTATGATCAGGGAAGAAGATGTATTTGAAATAGGGTTGATAAACAAACCCCACGGTACGCGAGGGGAGATGCTGATGACACTCTTCGACGATGCCTTCGACATGGAGGAGAGCGGCACTGAGTTTATTTTCTGTATGCTCGATGGCATACTGGTACCTTTTTTCGTGGAAGAATACCGATACCGTTCAGATACTACACTGTTAGTGAAGCTGGAAGGGGTGGACAGCGAAGAAAAGGCCCGCCGACTGACCAATGTGAAGGTGTATGTGGAGGAGGTTCCCTACTCCCTCGATGAGGACAGCGCACTGTCGTGGAGCTTCTTCCGAGGCTGCACGGTAGAAGATGCAAAGGCCGGACCGTTAGGTACCATCAGCCGGGTAGATACTTCCACCATCAACACCTTATTTATAATAAAGCGGGGGAACAGCGAACTGCTGGTTCCTGCCCAAGAAGAATTCATACAACACATTGACCGCGAGCACAGGCATGTGGTGATGCAGCTCCCAGAGGGGTTGCTTTCGCTGAACGACCCAGCCACGGCCAAAGAAAATGTATTTTGACTCACGCATGAAAAAAAGAATTGCTATATTAGGTTCCACAGGGTCAATTGGTACTCAGGCCTTGGAAGTGATAGAGACGCACAGCGACCTCTACGAAGCCTATGTGCTGACGGCCAATCACCAAGTGGACAAATTGATAGCACAAGCTCGCAAGTTCCTGCCCGAAGCAGTGATCATAGCCGACGAGAGTCACTATCCCCACCTTCAGGAAGCACTGAGCGACCTGCCTATCAAGGTATATGCGGGTGCAGAGGCTCTCTGCCAAGTGGTGACCGAAGAGCCTGTAGATATGGTACTTACTGCTTTGGTAGGCTTTTCAGGACTGCAACCCACCATCAGTGCCATCAAGGCCAAGAAGCCCATCGCACTGGCCAACAAGGAGACGCTGGTGGTGGCAGGAGAACTGATCACCGCGCTTGCCAACGAGTATATGGTACCTATCCTGCCAGTAGATTCGGAGCACAGTGCCATCTTCCAATGCTTAGAGCCTGGCAACCGTATCGAGAAGATACTGCTGACAGCCTCGGGTGGTCCGTTCCGCACATTCACCAAGGAGCAGCTACAATCCGTGACGAAGGAGCAGGCCTTGAAACATCCCAACTGGAGCATGGGAGCCAAGATCACCATCGACTCTGCCTCGATGATGAACAAAGGCTTTGAGGTGATGGAGGCCCGCTGGCTCTTTGGCGTGAAGCCCAGTCAAATCGAGGTGCTGGTACATCCGCAGAGCATCATCCACTCTGCCGTGCAGTTTGAAGACGGAGCCATCAAGGCCCAGTTGGGTATGCCCGACATGCGTATTCCCATCCAATATGCCTTCAGTTTCCCACAGCGTCTTCACTCCGACTTCCCCCGCATAGACTTCGACCTATGCACCCAGCTCACCTTCGAGCATCCAGATACGGAGAAGTTCCGCAACCTGGCGTTGGCCTACGAAGCCATCAACCGAGGAGGCAACATGCCTTGCATCCTCAATGCAGCCAACGAGGTGGTCAATGCAGCCTTCCTGCATGACAAAGTTTCGTTCTTAGCTTTGAGCGACATCATAGAGCAAACCATGCAGCAAGCTACTTTCATAGCCAAGCCCACGTTTGAGGACTACTTGGCAACAGACCGCGAAGCGAGGGAAAGAGCAAGATTATTAATTGAGAATTGAAAACAGTTTGAATAAATGGACACCTTTTTTATTAAAGCAATACAACTGATGATGAGCCTCTCCATCTTGGTGCTCATCCACGAATACGGTCATTTTCTTTTCGCCCGTCTTTTCAAGACCCGCGTGACAAAGTTCTGCATCTTCTTCGACCCTTGGTTCACCTTATTTAAATATAAGCCCAAGAAAAGTGATACAGAATATGCAGTGGGATGGTTGCCCTTGGGTGGATATACCCAGATTGCAGGAATGATAGACGAGACTCAGGATGCCTCCAAGCTCAGTGAAGAGATGCAGCCGTGGGAATTTCGTGCCAAGCCAGCATGGCAGCGCTTGTTCATCATGATTGGTGGCGTGCTGTTCAACTTCATCCTGGCCATCTTCATCTATGCAGCGATTCTCTATACGTGGGGCGACCAGTATATCGACCTGCAGCGGGCTCCGCTCGGCATGGATTACAACGAGACAGCCCACTACGCCGGCTTTGAGGATGGTGATGTGCTGCTCGCTGCCGACGGCAAGCCGTTCACCCGCATGGGGTCCGACATGCTCACGGCCATCATCGATGCCAAGCAGGTGACTGTGAAACGCAACGGAGTGGAGAAGGTACTCACCATGCCCGACGATCTGATGAACCGCATCCTGGCCGACAGTGTGCGTTTTGCCGACTTCCGCTATCCTTTCGTGCTCGACAGTGTGGTGGCAGGAAAACCTGCTGCTTTGGCTGGATTGATGAAGGGTGACAGCATCATCAAGATGAATGGCAAAACCCTGGCCTACTTCGATTTCCGTGAGGAGATGGCCAAACGATTAGAGAACCAGGACCCCAACCATGAGGTTACACTTACCTACGTGCGCCATGGGGTGGAACATACCACTTCTTTGGTGACAGACGAAAACTACCAAATGGGTGTAATAGCCATGATGGACGTGAGCCGACTGATGCCTACGGTTACCATGAGCTACGGCTTGCTCGAATCCATCCCTGCCGGTATCTCCTTGGGCGTAAGCACCCTGACTGGCTATGTGAGCCAACTGAAATACATCTTCTCCAAGGAAGGTGTGAAGCAGTTAGGAGGTTTTGGTACCATCGGCAGCATCTTCCCTGCCACTTGGGATTGGCACCAGTTCTGGAGCATGACAGCATTCCTGAGCATCATTCTGGCGTTTATGAACATCCTTCCTATTCCGGCCTTGGATGGCGGCCATGTGCTCTTCCTGCTGTATGAGATGATCTTCCGTCGCAAACCCAGCGACAAGTTTATGGAGCATGCACAAATCACAGGCATGGTCATCCTCTTTGCCTTGCTGATATGGGCCAATTTCAATGATATCTTGCGGTTCTTATTCTAACGTTACGGGAGGATAGCGTATGAAAAAGCAATTGATTGTCAGGCTGTTGGTTTTGTTCTTTGTTGGCATCTGGGGGTTCTCGTCCTCGTATGCCGCCAATAACCTGCGCCAATTGTTCGACTCACTGAACATAGAGATCGCCAACAAGCGTATCTTTGTGGAACAGAAGAAGCAGCGCATCAACCAAATCAAGCAGGAACTGATTTCGCCCGATACCTCCTTGCAACACAAGTATGACGTTTATACGAAGCTCTACAACGAATACCGCAAGTTTGTGGTGGACTCCGCCATCAACTATGCCAGCAAGAGTGTAGAAATGGCCATCGCCATGAACAAGCCCCTGCTTCGCTACAAGGCTGAGTTTGAGCTTGCTATCCTCTATGCCATGCACGGTATGTTCTGGCAGGCCGAAGACCTGCTCCAGCCCTACAACTCGTCTGAACTGCCCAAGGAGCTGCGCGAGCTGTATTTCTATGCCCGCAGCCGCTTGCTCAACTACTACATGTACACCTCCAACCGTTCGCAGGAGCTGCTTTACCAAGCCTACATGGATTCTCTGTATCGTAATTACAACGATACCCTCTCCTACGACTATCGCTCCACCAAGGCTCAGAATGAGCCCAATCCGGCTAAAAGGGACATTGAGTTGCGCAAGCTGATGGCCAGTGTGCCTGTGGGCTCACCTGAATATGCCATAGCAGCCAACTTAGTGGCGGCTCAGGAGAGCATGAACCAAAAGCCCAACGAACAGAAAGAGCTGTACATCCGCTCGGCCATAGCCGACATACGCAATGCCATCCGTGAGACGCAGTCGCTCTACGCGCTGTCGCTCATCTGCTACCGCGAGGGTGATGTGACCAGTGCCTTCCGCTACGCACAGTCGTCGTTCGAAGATGCCATCACGGCAGGCATCCAGTTCCGCATTGCCCAGGTATCCGAGTTCTATTCCACCATCAACGAAGCCTATCAGGTATATGAGGAGGAGGTGCGCAACCGCCTGCAGCTCAACTTGCTGCTTTTGGGGGTCATCTCAGTATGTCTGGTCATATCCGTACTCTACATTGCCCAGCAGCTTCGCAAGATCACACGCATCCGCAAAGACCTTTCTGAGAGTAATGAGAAGCTGCAGAAGCTCAACATGGCCTTGAGCCAAGCCAACGAGCAGTTGAATGGCAACAACGAGGAGCTGTCGCGCTTCAATGTTCTGAAAGAGCAGTATATCGCCCAGTTCTTCAACATCTGCTCCGGCTATATCGACAAGATCGGCGACTACCAGAAGTCGCTCTACCGTCTGGCCGTGAACAAGAAGCAAGACGAACTGGTGAAAAAACTCAAGTCAACTGCCATCATCGACGAAGAATTGGAAGAACTCTACCACCATTTCGACATTATCTTCCTGCGCCTCTATCCTACCTTTGTGGAAGATGTGAACGGTTTGCTGCGCGAAGACGAGCGTCTTGTATTGAAGCCAGGCGTGTTGCTCAACAAAGAGCTGCGCATCTATGCACTGATGCGCTTGGGATTCAACGACAGTGAGCAGATCGCCAACTTCCTGCATTGCTCCGTAAGCACCATCTACAACTATAAGACAAAGATGCGCAACAAGGCCTTGGGCGATAAAGATGAGTTTGACGAGAAAGTGATGAAAATCGGTCTCTCCTCTACAGCGAGCAACGGCTAAAAACATCTACAAAACATCTACATTTTTTGGCATACTATTTTATGCTACCTTATTGATTACCAGTATATTATAAAAAAAATAGCCCTACATAAAGATATTTATCCAACAATGTTTCGATATTCTTCATTATCTTTGTAGTGCTGAAAGTTTGGTTAGACCAGAAATCGGCACTGGGAAAGCAAATAAATTAATGTACTAACAACAATAGAAAAGAAGAATACCATGATCAAAGTTGGCATCATTGGATTTGGCCGTATGGGCCGTTTCTACCTCAAAGAAATGCTAAAGAGCCCCAAGTGGGAAGTAGTTTACATCTGCGATGTTTATGAAGGTTCCCGCGAACTCGCAAAGAAATTAGCCCCCAATGCTAAAGTAGTTTCAGACGAAGACATCGTTTTCAATGATCCTGAGATTCAAGTAGTCACCCTCACCGCACTGGCCGATTCACGCCTCAGGCATGTGGAGAAAGCCATCGCCCACGGAAAGCACATCATCTCCGAGAAGCCTGTGGCCGACACTACAGAGAACGAGTGGAAGGTGGTGGACATGGTAGATAAATCCGACCGTCTGGCTACCGTGAACCTCTACTTACGCAACTCATGGTATCACCACGTGATGAAGCAGTTCATCAAGGAAGGTGAACTGGGCGAACTGGCCATCATCCGCATCTGCCACATGACTCCAGGTTTGGCCCCCAGCGAGGGTCACGAAGCCGAAGGTCCATGCTTCCACGATTGTGGTATGCACTATGTAGATATCACCCGCTGGTATGCCGAGAGTGAATACAAGACTTGGAATGCTCAGGGCATCCGCATGTGGAACTATAAGGATCCATGGTGGGTACAGGCTCACGGCACGTTTGAGAATGGTGTGGTGTTCGATATCACCCAAGGCTTTGTTTATGGACAGCTCTCCAAGGACCAGACCCACATGTCATACACCGATATCATTGGAACGAAAGGTATCGTGCGCATGACACACGATTTCCACACCGCTGTGATTGAACTGCGAGGTGTGACCCGCACGGAGCGCATCGAGAAGCCGTTCGGCTCCAAGAACATCGATGTGCTCATCGATTTGTTTGCCGACAGCATCGCCGAGGGCAAGCTGCATCCACAGCTGCCTCGCCTGCGCGACTCCGCCATCGCCTCTACCGCTGCGTGGAACATGCTCAACGATACTTGGAAGCATGACCTGCCAGCCATTGGCGACCAGAAGACCTTGGACGAAATCCTCTACCGTCGTGCCCACATGACCAACGGTTATGGTTTGCTCCATCAGGTTAATTGCTAAAACATAGATATACCTTAATTATAAAAAGCAAAATTTAAAGCAAAGAAAAATGAACAAAAATGCAATGTACATTTGCGGTTTGATAGTAGTAGCTGTCGCCGCATTCTTCTTAGGACGAATGACTGCTCCTGCAGTTGAAGGTCCAGCTGACGATGCTACGGCAAAAGTTGACCCAACGGAGTATTCTATCATGAATCTTCCTACGGTTGACATCTCCGACTTCCCTGTAGATGCAGACGGCTATATCACGCTCTTCGACGGTAAGACCTTCAAGGGCTGGCGTGGCTATGGCAAGACAGAAGTTCCTCCAAGATGGACCATCGCCGACGGTTGCATCACTTTCGCCGGAACAGGAACAGGTGAAGGTCAGACCGAGGAAGGCGGTGACTTGATTTTCGCCCACAAGTTTAAAGATTTCCAGTTGGAGTTTGAGTGGAAGATTTCTGAGGGTGGTAACTCAGGTGTGTTCTACTTGGCACGTGAAGTGGAGACCAAGGATGCCAAGGGCAATCAGGTGATCCAGCCTATCTATATCTCAGCTCCTGAATATCAGGTGCTCGACAATGCCAACCACCCAGATGCCAAGTTGGGTAAGGACGGCAACCGCCAGTCTGGTTCTCTCTACGACATGATTCCTGCCAAGCCACAGGCTTTCACCGCTGCCGGCGAATGGCAGAAGAGCAAGATCATGGTTTATCGTGGCACTGTGACCCACAGTCTCAACGAAGCTGAGAACTGCGTAGAGTATCACCTCTGGACTCCAAGATGGGAGGAGATGCTGCAGGCCAGCAAGTTCAGCCAGGACGCTTGGCCATTGGCATTCGAGTTGCTGAATAATCTGGGTGGTGATGAGCACGAGGGCTTCATCGGCTTCCAGGATCATGGCGACAACGTTTGGTACCGCAATATCCGAATCAAGTTGCTGGACTAATTTCAGAATTTATTTAATAATGTTGTTGAAGGCAGCCTCCCTATTTCAGGGGGGCTGTTTTTATTGGATGCGTCAGCCGTTTTTATTGGTGCGTCTGCTGTTTTACATTGTATGCCCCCCTGTAGCATAACATGCCGCATAATTAGAAGAGAACCAGACATAGACAGGTGAGTCCCACCATCGCCACCTCTGCCCACCGGTTCACCCGCACGGCCACTTTCATATCCGCTGTGGTGAGCGGGCGGTCATTGGTACCGATATACGGTTTGTCGAAGAGTTCTCCGAAATAGAGGTGCGGACCGCCAAAGCGACAATCAAGAATACCCGCCAGCGCACTTTCAGGATAACCCGAGTTGGGACTGGCATGTTGGGGGCCAAATTTCCAAACAAACTTCCAGAGTTCAGGCTTTCCTGCCACACAAATCATCAGCAAGGCGGTGAGACGGGCAGGGATATAATTGGCCACATCGTCCACCCGAGCAGGAATGCTGCCAAACTCCAAGTAGCGTTCGCTATGGTAGCCCACCATTGAATCGAGCGTGTTCACCATCTTGTAGGCCATCATCCCAGGCACCCCTAAGAGAGCATACCAGAACAGCGGTGCAATCACCCCGTCGCTTAGATTCTCGGCCAAGGTCTCCAAGGCAGCCGTGCGAATCTCCTGGGCCGATAGCTGCGAGGTATCTCGCCCCACAATGCGTCCCACCTGCTTGCGTCCCTCTTCCAACGAGCGATCCACTGCCTTGAACACCTCCCGGACTTCCCGTATCAATGTGGTGCCCGCCAAGCAGTAGAATATCAGCACAGCCTCCACCGCCGTAAGGATAGAGACATGCAACCACGCACACCCTCGCAGCAGTGAAAACGTGGCAAAATATACGATCAGCACCAGTCCGATGCCCAGCACCGCCCCTTTGAACCGACGGTGTGTCCCCCGATTCAGGCGCTTCTCTCCAAAGCTGATCAGCTTTCCGAAATACACGATCGGGTGTGGCAGTGACGACGGGTCGCCGAAGAGCAGGTCAGCCCCCCACCCCAACAGCAAGGGCAATAAAACAATCAGATAGTCAGCCATTCCTTGATTCCCTCCACCAATAAATCATTCTCCTCAGGGTCTTGCGCCGCCACACGGAAGAAACTGGCATCCAAGCCTTCAAAGTTAGACGCATCGCGTATGAGCAGCCCCTTTTCCTTCATCAGCCAGTCTTTCAGTGCTGCAGCCTTGCCCATGCACAGGCGCACCAGCATGAAGTGCGTATCCGTGTCCCATACATCCACCCCCCCTGTGGCCACCAATCTTTCACGCAGGCGCTGTGCTTCCTTCAAGTAAGCCGCCAATGAGTCGGGCACACATAAGCCACCCTGCTTCAGCAGCCATATGCCAGCCTCTATGGCCAAGCCATTCACCGCCCAAGGCATCCTACAGGAGCGCAGGCGTTTCAGCAGCAGTGCATCACCAGTGACATAGCCCAAGCGCAAGCCGGGGATTGCGAAACGCTTGGTCATCGAATGAAGTAACAAAACGTTCCCTTCTTTCACAGCCTCTGCCTCGGTAAGCAGGTATTTCAACGTGAAATCCTCGTACGACTGGTCTATCACAAACAGTACTTGCGGATTGGCCTTAAGCAACGCACGCAGCTTATCCAACTCCAAAGCCTGCCCCGTGGGATTGTTGGGGTTGCAGAGCCAGAGCATACGCACCTCCTCGGGCAATCGATAGTCTTGCTTGATATCGGGCAACAGGTAGAGCGACTTCACCGCATGGGCGTACATCACACAGGCATCGGCATACTCGCTGAAAGTGGGCTGCAACACCGCCGAACAGCTGCCTGCAAATGCCTGAGCGATGAGGTAGATGGCCTGCGTGGCCCCATTGGTCACCAGCACCTCCTCGGCATCAAGACGCAGTTTTCTCGCCAACGCCCGTTCCAAACCGAAGGGAGCGGGAGGTGGATAGCTGCCAATTACCCCCATGCGCCCCTTCAGAAACTCCTTCAAGTCCGAGAGGTCGGCATGGCTGTAGATGTTGCTGCTGAAATCAGCCACCAACGGCCTGTCGTACCGATATCTGTCGTCACCGTGTCCTTCAATCATCTGCTGTCAAGATTTGATAAACCAAGTCCATATTCACATGGCGGCGCACATGCTCCGCCAGCTTGTCATACTGTTCTTCCTTGAAGGCCCGATAGTCGAAAGGCTGTGCAGCCTCCCCGATCTTTTCCTTGAAGCGGGCCAACAGGTATTCAATGAAACGTGCATTGTCCAAAATGCCGTGGATGTACGTACCCATGCAGGTCTCATCCACGATATACCCATCCGTATGTCCGTCCTCAAAGCTGGCCAAGGGCTGCGCCTCTCCCTCCACCGGCCGGGTGCTGCCCATGTGAATCTCATAGCCCTCCATCAGCGGTTCCTCACCCGTTTTCGATACCAACCGGAAACGGTTCTGACGGGTCACCTTCTCGCCCGTCATCGAAGTGCTGATGGGCAACAGCCCCAGTCCAGGCAGACGTTCTATCTCCCCTTCCACATGATCAGGGTCAAGCACCTCCACCCCCATCAGTTGGTAGCCGCCGCAGATGCCCAGCACAGTGGCTCCCTCGCGATGTGCCTTCACCACCGCCTGTGCCACCCCGTTGCGACGCAGCTCGTAGAGGTCGGCCAGCGTGCTCTTGGAGCCAGGCAGTATGATGATGTCGGCCTTCTTCAGGTCGTCCACATTATTCGTATAGAAGAGATGCACCCGCGGGTCGCGCTCCAAGACGTTGAAATCGGTGAAGTTGCTCAAGTGCCTGAGCAGTATCACCGCCACGTTCACCTTGCCGCGCTCCGCCTGCATCGACTTGGAGGCCAGATCCACCGAGTCCTCCTCATCCACATAGATGTCCTTGAAATAGGGTACGACCCCTAAGACAGGCACCTTACAGAGGTCTTCGAGCATCTTCACCCCACTCTCAAAGAGTCGGATATCTCCACGGAACTTATTGATAATGATACCTTTGATACGCTTTCGCTCCTCTGGTCGCAGCAAGGCTATGCTGCCATAGACGCTGGCAAACACGCCCCCACGGTCGATATCGCCCACCAGGATGACATCGGCCCCTGCATGCATCGCCATCGGCATGTTCACCAGGTCAGAGTCACGCAGGTTGATTTCACTGATGCTGCCCGCCCCCTCCATCACGATGGGGTTGTAGCGGGCGGCGAGCCGGTCGTAGGCCTCGCACACCGCCTGCCGCAGTTCCTCGCGCCCCTCCTTGCGGAAGTAGTCGTAGGCATGACGGTTGCCTATGGGCTTGCCGTTGAGCACCACCTGACTGGTATGATCGGAGCTGGGCTTCAGCAGCAGGGGGTTCATGTCGGTGTGACAAGGGATGCCTGCCGCCTCGGCCTGCACGGCTTGCGCACGGCCTATCTCCAACCCGTCGGGTGTGGCATAGCTGTTCAGGGCCATGTTCTGGGCCTTGAAGGGAGCCGGCCGGTAGCCGTCCTGCCTGAAAATGCGGCAGAAAGCCGCAGCAATCACGCTCTTGCCCACATCGCTGCCCGTGCCGGCCAGCATCAGCGGACGCAGTTTTCTCTCATTCTTTCTCATAACAACCGCAAAAATACGCATTTCAATGCTAAAATCCAAAATAAAAGTCGTACCTTTGCGGATATGAAAAAGAGAATCCTATACTGCATCGTCTTTGGCCTGGCTCTATCTTTTCAGGCCTGCAACTCCACCGCCAAGCAATCGGGTGGAAATGCAGAAGAAGCGGCTGTCGCCTCAGAAAACATCGTGGAAACCTTCTATGCCGAAGGCTTCAAAGTGAAGAATCTGGAAAACGGGGTGCGCCTGGTGAGCGTATCCGACCCGCAGAAAGACGAGGACCTGGTGCCCATCAGCTACCAGTTTGCCCTTATCCCCAAAGGCGTGAAGGCCGAGGTGCCCGAGGGCTACACCCCCGTACAGGTGCCCATCAGCCGCACCATCGTGATGACCATGCTGCAACTCTCCAACTTCACTGCGCTTGATGCCCACGAGGTGGTGAAAGGCATCACCGGCACCCGCAACCTCTTCGATGCCGACATGAAGCAGCGGGTGGCCGACGGAAAGACCGTCAAGATTGGCATGGAGGGCAACTTTGACGTAGAGCTCATCCTGGCTGCACAGCCCGATGTCATCTTCATCTCCCCCTTCAAGCGGGGCGGCTACGATGTTATGAGGGATACCGGCATCCTGCTCATCCCCCATCTGGGATACAAGGAGCTCAATCCGTTGGGGCAGGCCGAATGGGTGAAGTTCGTGGGCATGTTCATCGGCAAGGAGAAGGAGGCCAACGAGGTGTTCAAGGGAATCGAAAGCCGCTACAACGAAATCAAGGAACGTGCCACCGCCGCTTCCACCAAGCCTACCGTGTTCAGCGGCGAGATGCAGGGCGGCAACTGGTATGCCGTGGGCGGCAAGAACTACTTGGCCCAGATCTTCCGCGATGCCGGTGCTGAGTATGTGATTCATGACAACAACACGGGCGGCGTACACATCGAGTTCGAGCAGATGTATGCCACAGCCGCCAATGCCGACTACTGGCGCATACTCAACAGCTTCACGGGCGATTTCTCCTACGAGGCCCTCAAGAAGTCTGAACCGCGCAACGAGCTGTTCAAGGCGTTCAAAGACAAGAAGGTGATTTACTGCAACATGAAGCAGACCCCCTATTACGAGATCTCACCCGTGAGTCCCGACAAGCTGCTCAGCGACTTCGTGGCCATATTCCACCCCGAGCTGATGCCAGCCGACTACCAGCCCACCTTTTATTATTTGTTGAAGTGATATGTCCAGAAACATTCTCCTCATCGTCTTGTTAGTGCTGCTCATCGTGGTGCTGTTCTTCCTCAACCTGCTGCTTGGCACGGTGGAGATACCCCCTCGCAGCGTGTTCAGCATCCTCTTGGGAAGCAACGAGGAGAATGAGATTTGGCGCAACATCATACTGCAGTCGCGTGTGCCCCAGTCGCTTACTGCCTTAGTGGCAGGTGCCGGACTAGCCGTGAGCGGCTTGCAGATGCAGACGGTGTTCCACAACCCCTTGGCCGGTCCGTCTGTCTTGGGTATCAGCAACGGAGCCTCCCTCGGTGTGGCCTTCGTGGTGCTGCTCTCAGGTTCTGTGGGTGGCACGGCGCTGAGCCGTTTGGGCTATATGGGTGATGCCGCCATCTCTCTGTCGGCCATTGTGGGAGCCTTGGCGGTCATGGGACTTATCGTCTATGTGTCGCAAAAGGTCAAGGGTCACGTCACCCTGCTCATTATCGGTGTGATGATAGGCTATTTGGTCACCGCCATCGTGGGAGTGCTGAAGTTCTTCTCGCCCGAGGAGGATGTGAAGGCCTACGTGGTGTGGGGTTTGGGAAGCTTTGCCCGTGTGTCGGGCGGTCAGATGATGCTCTTCGTTTCGCTGATGTGTGTGCTGCTGCCGCTGAGCATGTTGCTGGTCAAGACCATGAACCTGCTGCTCTTGGGCGACAAGTATGCCCGCAACCTGGGTCTGAACATCCGCCGTGCCCAGACGCTGGTCATCCTCAGCTCCGGCATCTTAGTGGCTATAGTCACCGCCTATTGCGGCCCCATCATGTTCATCGGCTTGGCGGTTCCTCACTTGGCGCGGACCCTGTTCCGAACGAGCGACCACCGCATCCTCATGCCCTCCACCCTGCTCACGGGAGCCGCCTTGGCACTTCTCTGCAACCTCATTGCCCGCCTCCCGGGCTTCGAAGGAGCCTTGCCCGTCAATTCGGTCACGGCACTCATCGGTGCGCCCGTCATCGCCATGGTTCTATTCGGGCGCAACAAAGGGAATGTGGAAGAATAGACTGTCATAAAAAGCCAACTTTTGCGGATAATTGACAACTTTTGCGGATAATTGACAAAATGTTGCGAATAGTTGACAAAAAGTTGCGGATAATTGACATCCCTTCCCAAAACTTTCCCTAACTTAGCGGTCAGAAACAACAAGTCTAACCTTTTAAAATTTAAGTATTATGAAACCCGAAGAAGTAAAGAACGAAAAGTTAGAGCAAGAGCTCAGTGAGGAAGAACTGGAGCAGGCTGCTGGCGGACAAGATCCTTTCTATCACCCAGATAAAGACTTCGCACTCGCATAAGAAGAGATTAAACTGATTATAAATAATGTATCATGAAACCAGAAGAGGTAAAGAACGAAAAGCAGGAGCAGCAGCTCAACGAGGAGGAACTGGAACAGACTGCTGGTGGATATAAACTATGGCTAAATTTGCAGTACCCAAAAACCAAGTAAATTCTTTCGCACTTGTTTGCGGATAATTGACAAAAAGTTGCGAATAGTTGACAAAAAGTTGCGGATAATTGACATCCTTTCCCAAAACTTTCCCTAACTTAGCGGTCAGAAAACATTAAGTCTAACCTTTAAAAAAATTAAGTATTATGAAACCCGAAGAGATTAAGAATGAGAAATTGGAGCAGGAGCTCAATGAGGATGAGTTGGATAACGTGGCTGGCGGTAAGGAAATACTCACAATGACCAAGAATGACTCTATGCAAGGCTTCTTTTAATCCTACAATAAAGGATGAGCCGTAATGTTTACAGTTCGTGCAAACCTTGGGAGAGAAAGCTTGCTTTCTATCCCAAGGTACTGCCGACGATTACAGAATATTTAATTTTATAGAGTTATGGAAGAAGAAATTAAAAATGAGAAATTGGAACAGGAGCTCAGTGAAGAAGAACTGGAGCAGGCTGCTGGTGGATATGATATTCCCATAGTAAAAAGGGTTATAACTAATGAATAAAATAACTGAAGCATTATGAAGCCCGAAGAAGTAAAGAACGAGAAATTGGAGCAGGAGCTCAGTGAAGAAGACCTCGACAGCGTGGCTGGAGGAAAGACGGAAGCAGAAATAAGGGAAATATTGAAAAATGATCAATCTTTGATTTGATTTAATAATTTACTGATAGCAACTAATAGTTTACACTGTGGAAACAAAGATTAAAGAACAGAACGAGCAGCAGGAAGAGCAGCTCAACGAGGAAGAACTCGACCAAGTGTCAGGAGGTGAAGGTAAAAGACTTATAATTAATAATCCGATAAATAAACCAATCAAGAATAATAAGCATAAAGATGGTATTCTTCGTATACATTTTGATTGAGTCAATACCTTAATACGGCAGGTCCATTTACCAAAAAACCACAAAGTGCTTTGGTGGTTTTGGGTGTTTGTTTCATTTCATTTCAATTTATTTTTGATTTTTATCCAAGGGTCTTTCACACTTGGGGAGTGCGAATGAATTTTTACTATATATATTTATATATTTATATAAATATATATAGTAAAAATTTACTCATACCAGACAGGTACAAAGTACACATGCATAGAAACATTAAATAAATTGAAATGAAATGAGATGAATAAATATTCACACTCCGCAGGGAATTATAGCAAGAATGAATATTTATTCACACCCTATAACTAAGGTACGCGTGAGGCAAGAAAAAGATCCGCGTGAGGAAAAAATTTTTCCCTCACGTGAAAGTTATTTTTCCCCCGTGAAGTCCTTGAAATTTCCGACGGAATCCCATTTTCAAAACCCCTGCAAAAAGTGAATATTTATTCATTCTTGTCTTTTCCCAATAAAGGGAGGGGAATAAGGGCTGCAAATACCATTTACCCCAGTGCGGCATCAAGTCCGAGGAAATCCCCGCTCCCCCATCCTGCTAGACTATCAATGAGCGTTTCCTGAGATGAAGCCGGAACGAGAGCTATTTATAAAAGGCTAATTATTCTGCACACTCCACCCAGTGGGAATGCCAGATGCACCAGACGGCCAGCTGTTCATGCCAGACTTTTTGACAAAGGTACCGGTGGATGATACACCATCGAGCCAATTATCAGTGCAATACACAGCAGATATGTTGGTGGCCAAGCACTTTACATAGTTCAGACTGGAGCAGCCATAGAACATGTACGAGTAGCAATTATCAGCCAGCGTGGTGGCGGGCAGCATATCATCAGGTAAGGTGGTCAGCTTAGTGCATTTATAGAACATGCGCTTGTAGCAGGAGTTAGCCAGCGTGGTGGCGGGTAGCATATCATCTGGCAGGGTAGTCAGGCCAGTGCAGTTAAAGAACATGTTCAAGTAGCAGTTCTTGGCCAACGTGGTGGCAAGCAGCTTGGGGGCATGGGTCATGCCAGTACACTCTTCAAACATACCCTGACAGCTGCTACCTGCCAT
>Ga0310786_10002664_pt1 | contig 26906 bp, 18 predicted proteins | sample AusTroGonzalo_MG_FD_203881 | JGI IMG/M metagenome (GOLD analysis project Ga0310786, IMG submission 203881) | Bovine rumen microbial communities from tropical cattle in Woodstock, Queensland, Australia - Gonzalo_03 (v2) (version 2) | ecosystem: Host-associated > Mammals > Digestive system >...
CAGCCTGCACCAAGTAGTTTACGTTAGAACGCTTCTCCTTCTCGGTTTTCTCATCAAGGGTGATAAACTGCAGCTTTGCCTTGTACCAGCGGTCTGCCATCTCCTGATCGCTGAAGAAAATCTCGCCATAAGGCGCCTTCTTGATGTCGGTAACATTAAACTCACCGCTGATATATGAAGACATCTCCTCGATGATACGCTCTTCGGCCTCGCTGAAACTCAGGGCATCAACGACATAAGCCTCTGTGACCTTTTTCTGCATACCATCTTCCATTGTCTTCTCGTAACGAATCTTGCATTCAAACCATGTTGCTGTTCTACTTCTCATCATTTTCTTTTATATATGTGTATTTATAATATGAACATTTCCTATAGGAAAGGAGATTACTCTTCACCCTCCTTGGCTTTAATATATCCATGACGACTCAGTCCTTTCTGTTTTTGCTGGGTGAGCTGTTCCACAATCTCATGACCGATACGACCTGCTAAACCGTCTGGCAAACCTGCCTCGCCAGCCAGATCCTTCTGCACCTTGAGCAATTCCTCTGCCATCGACTGCGAATTAGCCATGAATGTTTTCTCTGACGAGCCCATGTGCTTACTATTATAGACCTTTGAGAGGATCTCATCGGCAGCCTTCTGATAGCGCTTACGGTATATCATCTCTGCTTTCTGCATCAGAGCCTCATCAGAGAGATCGACCGTATCGCCAAGAAAGGCCGTATCCTCATCTAGTTCATCGCTACTGAAGAGATCGGTGGTCTGCTGCTGAGCAGGTTCTACAAACTCAATATCATTTGTGACCTCGGGCAACATATCCACATAGACATAGACAGCCAGCAAGGAGATAATCAGACTGGCAGCCATTAACACCCCAGAACGACGCATGCTACGTTTCTGGGCAATAGCTTTTCCCATTTCGGAAAGCGACTTATAGCGTTTTTGGGGCTCTTCGGCAGTAGCCTTCTTGACAGCCTGTTTATACTCGTAAGGCATAGAACCCTGCTCATAGAGGAATGCGATGAGTTTACCCATTGAATAAACCTCACTACGTGCCGTGGCCTCCTGACCTGCAAGTACCTCAGGAGCCACATAGTCTTCTGCACCAGCAAAGAGCATCTTCTGGGCGGTCATGCTCTTATAAAATGAGCCATGAGAAATCAGGAAAGGATGATTATCACTTTTGCGCACAAAAACATTATTCGGTGCAAAACAGAGATGGAATACGCCCTCATCATTTAGCTTTGAAGCAAATTCTATCAACGGCTGCACGATATTATCCACAAAATCCTTACCTGCTACAGCTGCTGGATTCTGTTCGAGGAGCGAGGAAAGCGTCAGGAAATGCCCCTGTTCAAGTTCCACTTCACAGAGGGTGTCTTTATCGTCAGAATGCAGTTCGTAGTGGAGCTGCTGTTTGCCACGCTGGCGTACAGACCACTGCTGTTCCTGCTTCAGGGCTTCGCAAAACACGATACTATCCGTCAGTTCGGGTCTTAACTCAATGACATAGCGATATTTCCCATCCACCTGTCGGCGATAGTAACTGCCCAGCGGGGTTGACTCGCGGTGGGGTTTCTGTCCCTCCTGAACATTCAGCAATTCCTCGAAATTCATAAGTAGTACGCTTTATTTTGACGTGCAAAAATACGCATAAAATCCGAAATGAGCAAGCAAAAGCCGTTTTTTTCAGTTTAATTTGTTGTTATATCGGAAGAAAATCGTATCTTTGCACGCAATTATAAAAACAGTACATAAACAAGATGCCAGAAATATCAGTACGAGGACTGGAGATGCCAGAGTCACCAATCAGGAAATTGGCTCCTCTGGCTGTTGCCGCAAAGAAACGCGGGACGAAGGTGTATCACCTGAACATTGGTCAGCCCGACCTGCCCACACCGCAGGTGGGACTGGATGCGTTGAAACAGATAGACCGTTCTATTTTGGAGTACTCACCATCGCAGGGCTATCAGAGCTACCGCGAGAAATTGGTGGGCTACTACGCAAAATACAACATCAACGTGACTGCCGATGATATCATCATTACAAGTGGCGGTAGTGAGGCGGTGCTCTTCGCATTCCTGTCATGTCTGAATCCTGGCGACGAGATCATCGTACCAGAGCCAGCCTACGCCAACTATATGGCTTTTGCCATATCGGCTGGAGCCAAGATTCGCACCATCGCCACTACCATCGAGGAAGGATTCTCGCTGCCTAAGGTAGAGAAGTTTGAGGAACTAATCAATGAGCGCACACGTGCCATCATGATTTGCAACCCCAACAATCCTACGGGCTATCTCTACACCCGCCGTGAGATGAACCAGATTCGTGACTTGGTGAAGAAATACGACCTGTATCTCTTCTCTGACGAGGTCTATCGCGAGTATATCTATACCGGTTCACCCTATATCTCAGCCTGCCATCTGGAGGGTATCGAACAGAACGTCATTCTGATTGACTCTGTGTCGAAGCGCTACTCCGAATGTGGTATCCGTATCGGTGCACTGATTACAAAGAATAAAGAGGTACGCGCTGCTGTGATGAAATTCTGTCAGGCACGCCTCTCCCCCCCACTCATCGGACAGATTGTAGCTGAGGCATCACTGGATGCGCCAGAGGACTATTATCGCGACGTATATGATGAATACGTTGAGCGTCGTAAGTGTTTGATTGACGGTTTGAACCGCATTCCAGGCGTCTATTCGCCTATCCCCATGGGTGCTTTCTATACTGTGGCAAAACTGCCTGTTGACGATGCAGAGAAGTTCTGTCGCTGGTGTCTGTCGGAATTTGAGTACGAGGGACAGACGGTAATGATGGCTCCCGCAGCAGGTTTCTACACCACACCTGGCGCAGGCATCAATCAGGTGCGTATTGCCTACGTGCTGAAGAAGGAAGACCTGATGAAGGCACTGGTGGTACTACAGAAAGCCCTAGAGGCCTATCCGGGAAGAGTGGAGTGATTCTTAGTTAAGAGTTAAGAATTAAAAGTTAAGAGTTCGTAGTTGAATTTTCCACTATTCATAGCCAAGAGAATATTTAGCGATAAGGGCGACCGCCGCAAGGTGAGCCGTCCTGCTATTCGTATAGCTACGATAGGTGTGGCTATAGGACTGGCTGTGATGATTATCACCGTGAGTGTGGTGCTGGGGTTCAAACATGCCATCCGCGAAAAAGTAGCGGGCTTTGGCAGTCATATTCAGGTGTACAACGTGCAGGCTACGGGCTATCCCATCTGCATTGACGATAGCACCCTAAAGGCATACGAAACTGTAGAAGGCGTTCACCATGCTGAGCGCATCGCTATGGCACAAGGTATCCTGAAGACCGACGAGGACTTCCTTGGCGTCATGCTGAAAGGCGTAGGACCAGAATACGACACCACATTCCTCAGCCAGAATTTGGTAGAGGGTTCGCTGCCTCAATTCTCTGACGAGAAAACGAAATATCCACTGGTCATCTCTAAGAGTATCGCCCAGAAGCTCCGCGTAAAGACCGGCGACAAACTGTTTGCCTACTTCATTGGTCAGGATGACGTGAGGGCACGCCGATTCACAATCTGTGGCATCTATCAGACCAACATGAAACGTTTTGACGACCAGATATGTCTGACCGACCTATACGTGACACAACGGCTTAACGGATGGGACAGCCTGCAATGTACGGGAGCCGAACTGCTCGTCAATGACTTCGAACAGTTGAAATCAACAAACCTGAATGTGCTCCGTGCGCTGAAGGGACAAACCGACCGCGACAGCAACACTAGTGTGAGCTATACCATCACAGAGGTGTATCCGCAGGTATTCTCTTGGTTGGAACTTCTGGATGTCAACGTATGGATTATCCTGGGACTGATGATTGCGCTGGCAGGATTCACCATGATTAGCGGTCTCCTTATTATTATATTGGAACGCACGCAAATGATAGGTATTCTGAAAGCTTTGGGAGCACGCAACAGCTACGTCATCAAGACTTTCATGTATTACGGCATCATGATAACTGCACGCGGCCTGCTATGGGGTAATATCCTGGGCATTGGTCTGGTGATGCTGCAACAACACACGGGCATCATCACACTTGATGCCCAGACATACTATGTGAGCGAGGCACCCATGGAACTAAGTCCGCTGCTGATTGCCATCATCAATCTACAGACAATCATAACCTGCGCAGCAGTACTTCTGCTACCCTGCATTTTGATTCTTTTCATCCATCCTGCGCGCTCCATGCACTACGAATAATTCGAAAAGTTGCGCATTTTCTTCTATTTTTCCTAAATTAACAAATTTGTCTAAAATATTGCACGATTTTTTTTGAATTGTGCAAAAAACATTGTACCTTTGCACAGAAATTTGAAATTTGTGCAATGAGCTCTAATATTAGCTTCAATAAGTTTATTTACGACGCCATTATCAACAACTGGGATGCTGACGCCCTGACTGATTATCAGGGAGCAACGTTGCAGTTTCATGACGTAGCCCGTAAAATCGAGAAACTTCACATCGTATTTGAAAACTGTGGTATTGAGAAAGGAGACAAGATTGCTATCTGCGGACGCAACTCTGCACATTGGGCTGTAACCTTCCTGGCTACTCTGACCTATGGAGCCGTGGTAGTGCCTATTCTCCACGAATTCAATGCCGAGCAGATTCATAATATCGTCAACCACTCTGGTGCCAAGGCCCTCTTCGTAGGAGACTATATCGCCAAGGAGATAGACCCAGAACAGATGCCTGGACTGGAAGGCATCGTGTTCCTGCCTGATTTCTCACTGATGGTATCACGTTCTGAGAAATTGACCTACGCACGCGAACATCTTAATATGATGTTTGGCTCAAAATATCCGAAGGCATTCAGAAAGGAACACGTACACTATCATGAGGACTCGCCCGAGGAACTGGCGCTGATCAACTATACCAGTGGTACTACGGGATTCTCTAAGGGTGTGATGATTCCCTATCGTGCGATTATGGGCAACCTCACATTCTGCTTGCGTCATCTGGGTGCGGTAGTCAAGGCAGGCGATCCCCTACTCGACATTCTGCCAATGGCCCACATGTATGGTCTGGCCATCGAGTTTATCTTCGGATTCTGTAATGGTTGTCATCTGTATTTCCTCAACCGTCTGCCATCACCTACACTGATTGCCCAAGCATTCACGGAGGTACGTCCTACACTGGTGGTATCAGTACCCTTAATCATCGAGAAGATTATCCGCAAGAAGGTGTTCCCCATCATACAGACCAACAAGATGAAACTGCTCATGGCGATGCCTATTGTGTCTTCAAAGGTGAAGGCACGCATCTGTCATCAGGTATATGAAGCTTTCGGTGGACGTGCGTACGAGGTTATCGTGGGTGGTGCTCCTCTGTCGAAAGAGGTGGAGCAGTTCCTTATGAGCATTGGTTTCCCCATCACTGTGGGCTATGGAGCCACTGAATGTGCACCGCTTATCAGTTATCGCGACTACAAGGAGTTTGCACCCAGCTCATGCGGCTGTCCGGTAGACGACATGGAGGTACGCATCCTGAGCGACGACCCACAGAACATCCCAGGTGAGATTATTACTCGCGGTAAGCACGTGATGCTGGGCTACTATAAGAACGAAGAAGCTACACATCAGGCTGTAGACAAAGATGGTTGGTATCACACGGGTGACCTGGGTACGATGGATGAGAAGCAAAACATCTTCATCCGCGGACGTATCAAGAATATGCTGCTGGGAGCCAGCGGACAGAATATTTACCCCGAAGAGATTGAGGATAAACTGAACTCTATGCCAATGATTTCCGAGAGTCTTGTGGTGCAGGATCAAGGAAAACTGGTGGCACTGATTTACCCCGACCAGGACGAGGTAGTAAATTTCTCAAACGAAGAACTGGAGGCCGTGATGGATCAGAATCGCGAGAACCTGAATGCCCAACTTCCTGCATACAGTCGCATCAGCCGGATTGTGCTGCGTGACGAGGAGTTCCAGAAAACACCAAAGAAGAGCATTAAGCGCTATCTCTATCAAGCATAAAAAAATCTAAGATATGGAAGCAATACCAAGTTTTAATAAACTAATACAGGAAAGTATCATCGCCAACTGGGATGCAGATGCACTGACCGACTATAAAGGACAGACATTGCAATTCCATGATGTAGCCAGAAAGATTGAGAAGGTGCATATCCTTTTCGAGAATTCAGGTGTACAGAAAGGCGACAAGATTGCGCTCTGTGGACGAAACAGCAGCCAGTGGGCTGTGGCTTTCATCGCCACACTTACTTATGGCGCAGTTGCCGTGCCTATCCTGCACGAATTCATGCCCGAGCAGATTCATAACATCGTGAACCACTCTGACGCGAAGTTGCTCTTTGCCGGCGATCATGTTGCAGGAACTATTGATCCTGAGCAGATGCCCCATTTGGAGGGTATCATCCGAAACACGGACTATTCACTCATCATCTCTCGTTCAGAGAAACTCACCTACGCACGCGAGAACCTGAACGCCCTCTACGGACAGAGATATCCCAAGTATTTCCGTCAGGAGCATATCAATTATTATATCGAACAGAGTCCTGATGAATTGGCACTGATTAACTATACCAGTGGTACTACAGGATTCTCAAAGGGTGTGATGATTCCTTATCGCGCACTGTGGTCAAACTTTGACTTCGCTTGCAACGTGCTGGGCACAACCATCAAAAAGGGTGACAAGATTATCTCTATCCTGCCTATGGCCCACATGTATGGCATGGCCTTTGAATTCTTGTTTGAATTCCTGCATGGCTGTCATGTGTATTACCTGAACCGCACGCCATCGCCAGCTATCATCGCACAGGCATTTGCCGAGGTGAAGCCAAAGATTATCATCGCAGTACCTTTGGTTATCGAGAAGATTATCCGTAAGAAGGTATTCCCCAAGATACAGAACAACCGCATGCGTCTGCTCCTACAGATGCCTATCATCTCAACAAAGGTACGCGAGATGATCTGTAAGGAGGTGCTTAAGGCCTTTGGTGATAATGCCTACGAGATTATAATCGGTGGTGCAGCCCTCAATCAGGAGGTAGAGCAATTCATGCATCGCATCAACTTCCCCTATACCGTAGGCTATGGTGCTACTGAGTGTGCGCCGATTATCTGCTACAGCGACTGGCATTCGTTTGCGCCAGGCTCTTGCGGACGCGCCGTGATTCACATGGAGGTGAAGATTGACTCGCCTGACCCAGCCACTATCCCTGGCGAAATCCTGGCACGCGGTCTGAACGTCATGTTGGGCTACTACAAGAACGAGGAGGCTACAGCTGCCACCATCGACAAAGATGGTTGGTATCATACAGGCGACCTGGGTACGATGGACATCAACGGCAACGTATTCATCAACGGACGCTCAAAGAATATGCTGCTAGGCCCCAACGGACAGAATATCTATCCTGAGGAGATTGAGGATAAGCTCAACTCTATGGCTATGGTGGTTGAGAGCATCGTGGTGCAGCGCGACAACAAACTGGTGGCATTGGTTCACCCCGACCTCGACGAAGCCAAGAACATGAATTTCACGATGGAGGATCTCGAAGGTATTATGGAGCAAAACCGCAACACGCTGAATATGGCGTTGCCTGCCTACGAGAAAATCACAGAGATCATCATCCACGAAGAGGAATTTGAAAAAACGCCCAAGAAGAGTATCAAACGCTATCTGTATAAGTAGCATATAGACTTTTCACTGAAAATATTCAACTGTTTGCTTAAAAGTTTAGTCGTTATCCGAAAAAATGGCTAACTTTGCAGCAAACAGTTATTTTTTTGCTCTAACTATAAGATTACAAATATGAAAAGAATTCTATTCACATTGATGATAACCTTTGGAGCTCTGCATGCACAGGCTTATGATTATCCTTATTTGGTATTCGTAAATTCTGATGGAAATACAACGGTCTTATCTGTTGAAACACTTACTTTCATCATCTCTAACGGAAAACTTGTGGCGCAAAATAATGATGGCACACAATCTTTTTCGCTTAGCAATTTAAATAAGATGTACTTCACAAAAGATGCGGATCTCACAGGAATCAGCACTACAGAAAGCACCGATGAAGCTGTAGAAGTATATACTACAGGAGGCCTTTCTATAGGCAAATTTGAAAACGAGAAAACAGCAAAGGCATCCCTAAAGTCTGGACTTTATATCTTGAAGAGCAATACCAGAACATATAAAATCGCAGTAAAATGAAAAAGATATATTTGATACTGACAGCCCTGATTCTGGCAATTAAAATACAGGCTCAAACCCTAAACATCGTAACGAACGGCGTAACATATCAGTTTCCTGCCAGTCAGGCCGGAGAGATGAGTTATGCAGAAGGCTCCACCCTTTCTGTCATGGGCAAGACATTCACTATCAGTGAAATCACGAAGATGTATGTTGACGCCTCAACGGTGACGAACAATCAAGTCAATATTGTTTACGATGGAGCCTCTGCCAATGTGTTTGTCGCAGGAAACATTGCGCAATACGTCAACGCAACCATCAATGGTGCTCATCTAAGCATCAGCCAAAGTAACACTACCGATATTGACGATAACGAAATCAACTACACGCTCATCGGTTCTTCATCCGATGGTTCTCTTACACTCGACGGCAGCTATAAATGTACGGTTTCCCTGGCTGGCCTCACACTGACCAATCCAAACGGAGCAGCTATCACTATCAACAACAAGAAACGCATACAGTTCAGTGTCAAAAAAGAAACTGAAAACACGCTGACCGACGGAACCAATGGTTCGCAGAAAGCATGTATCTACAGCAAAGGACAACTGCAACTACAAGGTAACGGCACACTCAATATCACTGGTAATACGGCACACGCTATCAAGAGTGGCGATTATATCGCTGTAAAGAATCTGACACTCAACATCTTTTCTGCTGTCAAAGACGGAATCTCTTGCAACAAGTATTTCCAGATGAAGAGTGGCAACGTTACAATTAAGTCTGTAGGCGACGACGGCATTCAGGCCGATATTGAATCCGATGATGATGCTACTACGGAAACCGAAGGACACGAAGACGAGAACTCAGGCAACCTTTATGTGGAAGGTGGCACGCTCTCTATAACAGTACCCACTACAGCTGCAGGCGGTAAGTGCCTAAAGGCAGCGGGACTAGTGCGTATTGACGGAGGCACACACTCTTTGACTGCTGGAGGAAAAGTTGACACCAGCGATAGCTCTGATCCATCATACACAGCGGCCATCAAGGGTAGCAATGTAATGATTAACAATGGTACTATTGACATCAAGGTGACAGGAGCTGCAGGCCGAGGCATCTCTGCCGATAATACCATTACCACCAATGGTGGCACGCTTACTATAACCAACAGCGGTACTCCCACAACAATTAGCAGCGATGTGAAAGGTGCAAAAGGCCTTAAGGCACTCAACATAGCTCTCAATGCAGGCGATATCACCATTAACATGAGTGGCAACGCAAGTAAGGCCATACGTTGTGGCGACGGCACACAAACCAGTAGCGGAGGCCGGGGAGGCATGGGAGGCAGTACGAAGTGGACGAATGTTACAGGTACCTACACCCAAGGTCTTACTGACGGCTCTGGACCTACACTGACTATTAACCAGACAGGCTCTGCCTATAGTTCTTCATCAGCTAAAGCCATCAAAGCCATCTGCGCTGTCACCATATACGGCGGACAGACAGAAATCTATACGAAATCAAGTGGTGCAGAAGGACTTGAATCAAAGACCAGCATCGATATTCAAGGTGGCAAACACTATTTCCAATGCTATGATGATTGTCTCAATTCTGCTGGAAAGATTTCTTTCAATGGCGGTGTCACCGTATGTTATTCTAACGGCAACGACGCCGTAGACTCTAACGCAGGAACAACAGGTGCCATTACCATTGGAGATGGCGTTGCATTTGCCTACACGACGAAAGGCAGTCCTGAAGAAGGTTTCGACTGTGACAACAACTCGTATATCCAGATTACGGGTACGGGTATCGGCATCAGCGCAGGCGGTAGTCAAGGTGGTGGTGGCGGAGGCCCCTGGGGAGGAAACAGTAGCGGCAATACCATTTCAAACGCCAAGCAGGGCTATGCCTTCGTAACAAGTTCTATCAGTTACTCCAAAGGCAGATACTATACCCTTGCTGATGCCTCTGGCAACAACCTCGTGACGTATAGTTTCGAAGCCGCATGCAGCAGTAATCTGGCCCTCTTCACAGCCACAGGTATGACGAAAAACTCTTCTTACAATGTGAAATACAATACAACAGAACCCACAGATGCCACCACTGCATGGCACGGCCTCTATCTGGGTTCATCCCACAAAGGCACATCCAGTGTCACTTCTTTCACTGCAAAATAGCATCACACTTCAAACTATACTATAAAAATTTTGAATCAATAATCTCCGAATCGCTTGGCGGTTTGGAGATTCTAATTTTTCTTTGCTGCGTATTATCAATGCTAGAGAAAGAGGAGGCCGGACGTATTCTGTCCGACCTCCTAAGATTTTAATAAGTTTACAAGTGTTTCTTCTAAGCCTCTAAGTATAGCACTTAGCACTCAAAAGTATAATACTTAGCACCCAATAGTATGATACTTAGCACTCAAAAGCATGTTACTTTTTATAAGTAGTCACAACAGAATATATAAATAGCTTAAATAAGGAGCATAAATAAGTTAATTAGAAAATTTTTCAAGTTATTTATAAACGATATTTAAATTACAAAACTCCCTTCAGGAAGGGAGTAAAATCCTGTGTTCCTGAACGTAGTGCTGAAGGGACATTTTTCCGCTGTTCTTTTCTTTTCATTTTTTCTAAAGCATGGCGTAATCAAATAATTCCATAAATATTTGGTGTTATATCAGAAAGTTCGTATTTTTGCATTATGAATATTATCGAACGATTTCTGAAGTATACACAATTTGATACACAATCAAATGAGGAGAGCGAAAGCGTGCCCAGCACCAGCAAGCAATTGGTGTTTGCGCGCTTTTTGTATGAAGAGTTGAAAAACGAGGGACTGGAAGACGTTACCCTGGACGAAAAGGGATACATCTACGCCACACTCCCTGCAAACATCAAGGACAAAGTGCCTGTAATAGGCTTCATCTCTCACTACGACACCAGTCCTGACTGTAGTGGTGCTGATATCAAGCCACGTATCGTCAACAACTACAGCGGTGGAGATATAGAATTGTCAGAAGGCATCTTTCTCTCGCCCAAGAAATTCCCCGAATTGCTGCAGCATACAGGCGAGGACCTAATCGTGACAGATGGACACACCCTGCTAGGTGCCGATGACAAAGCAGGTATTGCAGAGATTGTGCAGGCTATGGTTTTCCTGAAAGCCAATAAGGACATCAAGCACGGAAAGATTCGTGTGGCTTTCAATCCCGATGAGGAAATAGGCATGGGAGCACACCATTTCGACGTAGAGAAATTTGGGTGTGAATGGGCTTACACGATGGACGGCGGCGATGTAGGCGAACTGGAGTATGAGAACTTCAACGCTGCCTCTGCCAAGGTTACCATCAAGGGCGTGAGTGTTCACCCAGGCTATGCCAAGGGTAAGATGCTGAATGCCAGTTTGCTGGCAGCGGAATTTGTAGATATGATGCCTGCCGACGAGACACCTGAGACAACAGAAGGCTATCAGGGTTTCTATCACCTCACAGGTATGCAGACCCAGACCGAACAAGCGAAACTGTCGTACATTATCCGTGACCACGACCGCGAGAAATTCGAGGATCGCAAGCGTTTCATTAAGCGCGTGGCAGAGGAGATGAACGCCAAATACGGGGAAGGAACAGTCTGCGTGGAGGTCAACGACCAGTATTATAACATGAAGGAGAAGATTGACCCGCAAATGCATGTCATTGACCTGATACTGAAAGCCATGCAGGAAGCTGGTGTGGCACCTAAGATAAAACCCATTCGTGGTGGTACAGATGGAGCCCAACTCTCATTCAAGGGTCTCCCCTGCCCCAACATCTTTGCCGGTGGCATCAATTTCCATGGACCATACGAGTTTGTACCCATTCAGTCCATGGAGAAAGCGATGCAAGTCATAGTGAAACTCTGTGAACTCACCGCACAATATAACAAATAACCTCATCTGAAAAAAGAATAGCGCTCACCGAAGAAGAAAAAGAGTCTATGGCAGAACTTCCCGCATTGATAGAAGACCTTGCCCTGATACTGATGGTGGCAGGCGTAGTGACACTGGTATTCAAGAAGCTGAAACAGCCCTTGGTACTGGGCTATATTGTAGCTGGTTTCCTCGTGTCGCCCCACATGCCCTATACCGCATCAGTGGTGGATATGTCAAACATCCACCTGTGGGCAGACATCGGTGTGATGTTCCTACTGTTTTCATTAGGACTGGACTTCTCGTTCAAGAAGATTCTGAAGATGGGAGCCTCGCCTATCATCTCTGTGATATGCATCATCTTTGCTATGTCATTGCTTGGTGTCATGGTTGGTCAGGCGTTTGGCTGGTCGCGCATGGATAGCATCTTCCTTGGCGGTATGCTGGCAATGAGTTCTACAACCATTATCTATAAAGCATTCGACGACTTAGGCCTGCGCCAACAGCAGTTTGCAGGTTTAGTGATGAGTGTACTGATACTGGAGGATATCCTTGCTATCGTGATGATGGTGATGCTAAGCGCCATAGCCAGTGGCAATAATCCAGACGGCGGTCAGATGCTGGAGTCTGTATTAAAGATCGGTTTCTTTCTGGTGCTATGGTTGGTGGTGGGTATCTTTGCCATCCCTATCTTCCTGCGCAAGGTACGCAAACTCATCAATAGCGAAGTACTGCTTATCGTATCCCTGGGACTCTGTTGTGCAATGGCAGTATTCTCCACAAAGGTAGGTTTCTCGTCTGCCTTTGGCGCCTTTATCATGGGCAGCATCCTTGCAGAAACAATAGAAGCAGAACGAATAGAGAAACTGGTAGAACCGGTAAAAAACCTGTTTGGCGCCATCTTCTTCGTGTCAGTAGGTATGCTGGTTGACCCGCAGATACTGGCAGACTATGCCCTACCCATCTTCGTATTGGTAATGACCATCATCGTAGGTCAGGCGATATTCGGCTCAATCTCATTCATGCTGGGTGGCGAGTCACTGAAATCAGCCATGCGTTGCGGTTTCTCGATGGCTCAAATAGGTGAATTCTCGTTTATCATTGCCTCGTTGGGACTCTCACTGGGAGTCATCGGCGATTTCCTATATCCGGTGGTGGTGGCTGTATCCGTCATTACAACATTTCTCACACCTTACATGATACGGCTTGCCACACCGGTTTATAACACTTTAGAACCACATCTGCCCTCAAGACTTATCAAGATACTGAATCATCTGTCAATGAGCCGTCCCAACACCACCGAACAGAGTAAGTGGAAACAACTACTCATTCAGATGACGACCAACACCATTATTTATAGCATCCTCTCTATAGCCGTCATTGTGCTGATGCTGACATTCTTCCATCCTATCATGGTACAGATGTTTCAAGAGAAATGGTACGGAACAGCTATCACAGGCATCGTCACCGTCATACTGATATCTCCATTCCTTAGGGCTATGGTCATGAAGAAAAACAGGAGTGAAGAATTCAAGGCACTTTGGAGAGAAAGCAACCGCAATCGACTACCACTGCTTTTTACGATTCTATTTCGTATTATGATAGCAGTCAACTTTGTATTCTACGTCATCAACTACCTGACAAATTTCGGTCCGGCCATCCTGATAACGGTAGGATTCATTGCTGTGATATTCATCATCATGTCCAGAACGATTAAGCGACGCAGCATCCTGTTGGAACGCCTGTTTATCAATAACCTGCGCTCCCGTGATATTGAGGCTCAAGTACGTGGCAGGAAAAAGCCCCTGTATGAAGGAAAACTATTGGACCGAGATATCCATGTGGCAGATTTCGACGTGCCATATAACTCCATGTGGATGGGCCAGACATTGAAGCAGTTGAACCTGGGACGCAAATATGGCGTACACATCAGCAGCATTATGCGCGGTGGAGGCAGACTTAACATCCCAGATGGAGACTATATCATCTTCCCTGGCGATAAACTACAAGCCATCGGTAGCGATGACCAGTTGACCAAATTCCGCAATGCCATAGAGAGTGACGTGCTGCACGAAGACTACGAACTGGAGAAGCGCGAGATGAAGTTGCGCCAGTTTATCATCGCCCAAGACAGCCCATTCATTGGTAAGACCTTGGAAGAGAGTGGTATCAGAAGTCGCTACAGTTGTATGGTGGTAGGTATGGAGGAAGGCAAGGAGAACCTCTCGTCTATAGGTCCTAAACACCGCTTTGAAGAAGGAGATATCCTTTGGATTGTTGGTGAGCAAGAGTCACTGGACACCCTGATGCTTGCACGTCAGTAGAGTCCTTAATACCACTGAACAGCATTGCTATATCCGCTACGCTTATCATATTTCAAAGCATCTGTAAGCGTAGAGGCGTTACAACGGAAAGAGAAGTTATAACTGGTATAAGGTGACAACACAACAGAGCACGACATATTAAAACAGTGCAAATCGCGTGAGAGTGATGCCGTTGTCATCGAAATCTTCTTATTCTCAAAGTCATAACCAGAAGAGAACGAGATATTCCATCCGTCGCTCAAACGGATATTACCACTCATGTTCAGGTTTTGCGTGAACTTATAAGGATAGCGCATCGTGTTGTAGTTGAACTTCTTCACGTCCGTATCCTCACGCATGGTGATACCATATCCGAAGCTAACAGACCAAGGCATCGAGAAAAGCATATAACCATCTTCATCGGTCTCAGCCAAACCAGCATTCTGTTTCTTGGCACCATGCTTTGCCTTCTCCATATCGGGGTCTATGTTCGACTCAATACTGTTGACATCTTCAAGTTCCTGCTCATTATCGTCCTTATCCTTCTTATTGTCGCGTTCGCCTTTGAGCCACTTGAATATCTTCGAAATCTTCTCGTTTGAAATTGTGTACGAGAGGTTTTGCGACATACCCTGGAAACGACCTATCTTACCCTGCTCCCAATAAGTAGTATTCTCACTGAGACGCGGACGAGCACCTACAGAGTCAGCCTCATACACATAACTGGCAAAGACGGCATTCAAGTTAAGCGTATAGTTCTTTGTAAGTTTCAAACGGATACGAGTAGACAAATCACTCCAAGGGCGGATCTTCGCTGCCATATTATACGACATAGAAGCACCAAACTCATCAATCAGACTGATCTTTTTCAACGAGTCATTACGGTCGTACATCTTCATCTCCAAGTTATTGGACATATCAAATGCGATACTACCCGTTTTTCCCTTTCCTGGTACACCATATAGTGAGTTCTGGAAAGGCGAATACTCCACCATCGTCACATTACCCTCACTATCCGTTTTCTGATAAGTCTCGTAATAGCCATATCGCGAAGCACTGAAATCAGGTGCATAATTCAAACTGATCTGAGGTGTGAAGACATGACGAATCTTCTGAATCTTACCACCCAGGAAACTACGTGGAGGAGTCAAGAAGCCATACAACTTAGTAGAAGCAGCCAACGACATGTTCCAGTTGTACACATTATAAAGACCATAGATCGTATCCCTCTGCTCCGTTGTACCGTCCCACGAACGCATAATCTTATTAGTATAAGTACGGTCCGTGAAATTAAACGATGCAGTCAGGTTGATATAGTTGAGCACCGTGAAACTGGCACTGACAGGAATAGAGTGCTGCATACCGTTGCGCCAATCCTTAATCAGGTTAGAATGCATCAGTTTATCTTCCTTCGTAGAGATAGAGTTGCTAAAATGACCCGTATACGACATGGCGATTTTCTCATACCAACGCTGCTTACCCACCATGTGCTTACGCTTAAACGGATAGAAACGCGAAATCGAAATATTCAAATCCGGCATCGTCATCGCAATCGTTGAGTCACGCATATTCTGGTTCAGGTTCATCGTGGTGCTCAGACTCATGCCGATACTTGAGAATGAAGTGCTATAGCTGACAGAAGATGTACGCGTAGACTGTGTCATCGTCTGAGGGTTATACAATGAGGTCAGGTTATTCTTCTCGTAACTACTGGTAGCAAAGTTCACAGAAGCCGAGAGCGTAGAGTAAGGATTAGCCTTCGCATCCTGACGATGACTCCACTGAATCTTGAAACTGGTCGTCTTGGAATAGTCAGGCAGATTTTTCTCACCCGTTACAGAGTTCTGATAACTGGCAAAGAAAGAACCACTATAACGGTAACGCTTGCGGTAATTTGATGCAGCGCTCAAGCCCCATGAGCCCTTCGTATAGATTTCGCCAAGCAGTTTCAAATCCATCTGATCACTGATAGCGAAATAGTAACCACCATCGCGCAGATAGAAACCACGCTCCGTCTCATCACCATAGGTAGGCATGATGAAACCGCTGGAATAGCTCTTGGTAAAGGGGAAGAAGCCATAGGGAATAGCCAATGGCAGGGGTACGTCACATACTACCAGATAAGCAGGTCCGAATACCACATCCTTTCCAGGACGAACCTTTGCACGGGAGAGCGCCAAATAGAAATCTGGATGTGGTTCGTCACAGGTAGTATAGCGTCCATGCTGCAGATAAAGTTCACCATTAGCGCCACGCTTGGAAAGCTCACTGGATAAGAATCCCTCCTGCTGCTCAGTATATACCTGTTGTATAAAACCTTTTTTCGTCTTGAAATTGAAGGCCATCGTGTCACTCTGATAAGTATCACTACCCATCTGGAACACAGGGTTACCAAACATCTTTCCAGAAACAGAGTCGCGTGCGCCAGTAGCATGGACAAGTGAAGAGTCGAGACTCAGATAGATATTCTCACTCTGCAGATCCATGTTCTGATATTTCACATGAGAATTACCAAAGAGGTAAGCCATGCCGTGACCAGCTTCGTAGAGCAAAGAGTCGTTGGCAGAGAACTCCACAGGCGAGTCAATACCATGCTTTCGCTGACGGTTGATACTGTCAAGTGCCAACGAGTCGTCCACCGCTTTATTATGGAGATAGATAGCCAGTTCCAACGAGTCCATCACCGTCGTGTCACGCTTCAGGGCTGCGGCAGCCTGATGAGCACCATTTGAGATTGTCGTATCCGCAAAAAGCGAGTCAAGCGACGACGGAACAGTATCAAGAGATGCGAGGAAAGAGTCAAACAGGATAGAATCGGCCACCTCCAACGAATCACCATACAGCATCTTTGAATTACCCTGATATGGTGTTGAAGGTATTCCCGCCAGCATACAAAGGAAAGCGGAAAGCATTAAAAATATGACCGATTTGCGTTTCACGGGTGCAAAGGTACGAAAAAGTTAAGAGTTAAGAGTTAAGAGTTAAGAGTTTTTTGCCGCATTGGCAATTATTTTAACGCATTTATTCAAACTTTTCAGACCATTCAAGGAACTTTTCCACGCCCTCGCGACCAAATTTCTCCAAGCTACGTGCCGTTTCCTCTACAGAGCGCACTCTGTTAGGACTTGATTTCGAATAAAATTTGTCAGCATAGCATATCAACTGTTCCTCCAATGTCTCAGGGGTAAAATCCTCTGCTGGAAGCGGCAGATTCTGTCGTGTTATCTGTTCGCGTGTCAATCCTGTTCCCGTATGCCGTTCGCATACGCGGGCATACTGAGGATACCCCTCTTTCCTGAGAATCTCGCCGCCAATAAGTCCATGACGGATATAAGGTTCGTCACCCTCACAGAGAATGCCTGGCGCATTGCACCAACGGATACCAATATCGTGGAGCATAGCAGCCTCTTCCACGAAATCCTTATCCATTTTCAGTTCCGGATGGCGCTCACAGGCCAGAATACATTTATCGGCCACCTGACGAGAATGTTTTATCAATAGTGCCTTCAAAGCATCATCCTCTGGATAATATTTATCGATAAGAATCTTATAATCCTTCATATTGTTCATCATCACGGTAAGCGTCAACACCTATGGTCTCCTGACTGCCAATGGTCAACTGACGCAAATCATAATACGACCCGTTATAGATATTGAAGTCTACAGGCCCTTTGATGCCTGGCAAACTACCAGCATCGGTATGCTGCCAGAACTTCCACTGTCCCTGATACTCCACACTATCCACATAGTAATGAGCTATCCAGTAAGGATACTGGTCGAACACCGAGTCGTTGAGGTTTTCCATCTTAAATTTATAATAGGTATAAAGGATGGGCTTTACACCATAATGTTTCTCTACAATCTGCAGCCATTCCAAAATGTTCTGCTTAAACTCTTCCTTTGTTTGTCCATTAGGCTTGTGCTCTACGTCAAGCACAGGAGGCAGGTCGCCATTTTCCAGCTTCACATTACGGATAAAGAACTGCGCCTGACTGGCAGCACTTGAACGGGTGCTGTAGAAATGATAGGCACCACGCGTAAAACCATACTCACGTGCCTGGAAGAAATTGTCCTCAAAGTTCTCGTCAACCTTCGTAGCTCCCTCCGTTGCCTTGATCATCACAAAACGAATAGGACAGTCGTCGATAGTACCCTGATTACGCAGCACTTCCCAGTCGATATCACCCTGATAGTGACTGACGTCGATACCATGGATATCAAAGCCCTCGGGATAGTTGACCTCACCATAGAGTGCACGCCAGCGGAATCCGTAAGGCGACACAAACAAATAATAGAAAAAAGCGATATAGACAGAGATAATAGCCAAACCGCCTATCCACCACACCCAACGGGGTACATGGCGAAGAAGACGTAGAAAAAAGCCGGGCTTCTTTCTACGAACAGGCGAAGTCAGACGAGGCCTTTTCCTGCCCGCCTGACTTCGCGATGTAATATATTTGGAATTCTTTCCTGGCATTATTTGCTCTGCTCAAGAGCCAATGTCTTTGTAGGCTGGTCACAAACCTCTGTGGGACCCCAATACTGGATTGGACCGGGATAGACGTAAGCTGTCTCACGAGCCCAACGGTCACGCTGTGCAGCGAAGGTCTTGAAGGGTTTGCCGTCCAACTCAACGAGAGCCTTACGGATCACGGGCTTCATCTCACCGTTACGCTTTTCCATGTTCATCATCATCGTGATGGGCACACCACCTGCCTTCCACTCGTCGGCAGGAGCAGTGGTGTTCTTAACGATAGCCATGTAGCCAGTCTTGCCAGCAGCAATCAGCTGAGCAGCACTGGTACCCAGAGCGTAGCAGTAGTCAGCGTCGAAGTTAGAAGGAGCAGCGCAACGTCCCTCGTAACCGAAGAAGTGGTGCTGAGAAGCAAACTTGCCAGCGAACTTACCTTCTTTCTTCATCTTCTCCAACTTCTGAGCAACCATGGTTGACAGCAGTTTCTCGGTCTCGATGAGTGATACCTGTACGTTTCCGTGAGGGTCACGGTCGAGGGCCAACTGGCGAGCCACACCTACAGGCAGGCTGTTGAACACAGCGAGGTTCTCCTCAGTCAGGTGACTCTTAGCGAAGTCAACCTGCTCGTCGCGGCTAATATCTTTTGCCTCGGGGAGAGCCAGCACGTCATTCAACTGAGCAATCAGCTTCTTGATGGCAGGGATGAACTCAATCACACCCTCGGGGATGATAACAGTACCGAAGTTGTTACCGTCAGCAGCACGGGCAGCCACTGCGTTGGCGATGTACTCCACGATATCGTCGAGGCTCATGGCCTTCTCCTCAATCTCCTCAGAAACGAGGCAGATATTGGGCTGAGTCTGCAAAGCGCACTCCAATGCAATGTGAGATGCTGAGCGACCCATCACCTTGATGAAGTGCCAGTACTTACGGGCAGAGTTACAGTCGCGCTCAATGTTACCAATCAGCTCTGAGTAGGTCTTACAAGCGGTATCGAAACCGAAAGAGGTCTCAATCTGCTCGTTCTTCAGGTCACCATCGATGGTCTTAGGACAACCGATTACCTGTACACCGTAGTTCTTAGCGGCATAGTACTCAGCCAGCACACAAGCGTTGGTGTTAGAGTCGTCTCCACCGATAATCACGATAGCCTTGATGCCGAGCTCGCGAATAATCTCAAGACCCTTCTCAAACTGCTCTACCTTCTCCAGCTTTGTACGACCAGAACCGATCATATCAAAACCACCTGTGTTACGATACTCGTCAACGATCTCTTTAGTCAGCTCCATATAGTTATGGTCTACCAGACCGCCAGGACCCAGGATGAAACCATAAAGACGGTTTGCAGGGTTCAAACGCTTCACTGCATCAAACAGACCGGTAATCACGTTGTGTCCACCAGGAGCCTGACCACCACTGAGGATGATACCCACATTCATGGGCTCGTAACTCTTCTCTTCACCTGGAACGAACTCTACGAGAGGCATTCCGTAGGTATTGGGGAAGAGGGCTTTGATTTCTTCCTGGTTATCAACACTCTGAGTGGCAGCACCTTCCACAGCTTTCACTGCGCCTTTCAATCCGCGGGGCAGCTTTGGCTGATAGGCTGCTCTTGCAATTTGCAATGCACTTTTTTCCATACTTGTTCTAGAACAATTTTATTAATAAAATTAAATTTTCTAATTTTGCGTGCAAAGGTACGAAAAAAAAGCGAAACCACCAAATATAGGAAAACAAATTACGCACACAAAAATCACCTCACAAGACAGATAAAACGACGTATCTTTTTCCCACAACGGAATTGTCAGAAATGGACTTTTTAACAAGAAATAGCATTTCTTCCCTTGCACGTATTATTTTTTTTTGTATCTTTGCAGATGGATTCATAAATACAACTCTAAAGACTATGGCAAACAAGAGATCATTAAAGAAAGCAATTAACCAGATCTGCGAAGAACTGTTTACTGAAGCTGTGGCAGCTTCACTGTATGGTAACGAAGTCAACAAGGAAAACACAGAGGCATTGGTCGTGGCAATCATTAAGATTCACCACAACTATATCAGTCGAGTATCTCACCCCGAACCGGGCATCACAGCTTGCGCATACTACAAGGATTTGCGCGAAAATTTTGCCGCTCAAGTCAGCGAAATCATCGATCAAATAAACAACTTGTAAATGTGGCAGAAATTTTGTAACTGGCTATTATTCGAGAAGATGGGATGGACAGCCGAAGTGACCGAAGAACATCCCGAGAAATATATCATCTGCTTGGCTCCCCACACCAGCAACTGGGACTTCCTCATCGGACAACTTTATAACGGTGCCAAAGGACTGGGCAGTAATTTTCTGATGAAAAAAGAGTGGTTTTTCTGGCCGCTGGGTCCCATATTCAAATGGATGGGAGGCATACCCGTGCATCGCGGCAAGAAAACCAGCATGACTGACGCTATGGCCGAAACGGCCCTACAGACCAAGGTTTTCCATCTCTGCATCACACCAGAGGGCACACGCTCTCGTGTAGAGGAATGGAAAAAGGGGTTCTATTTCATTGCTCTGAAAGCTGGCATACCCATCCTGCTCTACGGACTCGATTACGAAAAGAAACACATCCAGTGCACGAAGACCATCATTCCAACAGGAGACCTGGAGGCCGACATGCGCGAAATTAAACTATACTTCAAGGATTTCAAGGGCAAGCGGCCCGAACTGTTTACAATTGGTAATGTATAGACAAATACCTCTTTTTATTATCACACTTCTGCTGGCAGGCAATCATAGCTTGTCAGCACAAACTTCATGGGGCCACATCGACTATAAAGGTGAGCCATGGGTGAAAGATGCGTCGCGTCCCTACGATATCGAGCATGGACTCGACGGACGCCACCTATCACTATGGGCCAGTCATGGGCGCTATTACGATAACGGTGAAGGAAAATGGCGCTGGCAGAGGCCTGCCCTCTTCGGAACGACAGAAGACCTCTTCACCCAGACCATCGTGATACCCTACCTCATTCCGATGCTTGAGAATGCAGGAGCTAATGTTTTCACACCACGCGAACGCGACTGGCAGCGCAACGAGGTCATCGTAGACAACGACAACATGCCTTCATTTGCCAATTACCACGAGCACAACCTACGCTATCCGTGGGAAACCGCTCCCAGTCAGGGCTTTGCCATCCATCAGGGGACCTATCAGGACAAGGATAATCCCTTCATGGCTGGTACGGCACGTATGACTGAAACCACGCACAACAGTTCCAGACAAAGCACCGTCACCTATCAGCCCAACATCCCCGAAGCTGGTCGTTATGCCGTATATATCAGTTACCAAACTGTAGAAAAGAGCGTTGACGATGCACATTACACGGTCTATCACCAAGGTCAGAAGACGGAGTTCAAGGTCAACCAACAGATGGGCGGATTCACATGGGTCTATCTGGGAACTTTTGATTTTGACGAAGGGTGCAGCGAGCGGAATAAGGTTGTAGTATCCAATCTCAGCAAGCACAAAGGTATTGTCACCACAGATGCGGTCCGTTTCGGTGGTGGCATGGGTAATATAGAACGAGGTGGCGAAACCAGCGGTCTGCCTCGTTGCTTGGAAGGTGCACGTTACTACGCGCAATGGGCTGGAATGCCCTACGAGGTATATAGTTGCAAGAATGGTGAGAACGACTACGGCGACGACCTCAACGTGCGCTCGCTGATGACTAACCTGCTTTGCGGCGGTTCTGTCTTTGCGCCAGATTCCGTTGGACGCCACGTGCCTATAGAGCTATCGCTTGCCATACATAGCGATGCTGGTTATACGGAGACAGGCGAAGGTATCTATGGCTCGCTCGCTATCTGCACCACCAATTATGGAGACAGTTGTTTGGCAGCAGGCATCAGTCGTGAGGCCTCAAGAGAACTGGCCACCGCCCTACTCAACAACCTGACTACCGACATGAAATATTCTTATGGTGAATGGACCAGACGTCAGGTGAGAGACCGCAACTATTCTGAGACGCGTCTGCCTATCGTGCCAAGTTCTATCCTTGAGACGCTGTCGCACCAGAATTTTGGCGATATGCGCTACGCTCAGGATCCCAACTTCCGATTCACGTTGGCACGTTCTATCTACAAGACCATCCTGCGCTACATCACCAGTAAGCATAAAAAAGAGGCCGTAGTACAGCCCTTAGCTCCTAATCGTTTCCACATAGAGTTCTCGGAAAAAACGGGTGAGGCGATTATCAGTTGGCAGGGTGTCATCGACGGTCAAGAGCCTTCATCGGCACCCACGGGCTACGTATTATACATTGCCCAAGACAACAGCGATTTCGACAACGGCACCCTGCTCAGAGGTACCTCTTGTCGCGTGCAACTGAAGCCCAACGTGCTTTATCGCTTCCGCGTAGCAGCCATCAACGAGGGCGGAAAGAGTTTTCCCACCGAGGTCCTTGCTGCGCTCTATAATCCCAAATCCACCAAGACCGTGATGATTATCAATGGGTTCAACCGTCTCTCATCGCCTGCTATCAGCAAGGAGGGACAAGGTTTCGACCTTAATGAAGACATAGGTGTGTCATACGGTAGAACAGCTGGATGGCTGGGACTGCAGCGTAATTTCGACGTAAAGCGGATAGGCATAGAAAACGCAACAGGTTTAGGTTATACCACGCCTGATTTTCAGGGCATGTTCATTGCCGGCAACGACTTCAACTATGTAGGCACCCATGCCAACGCTATCAAGTCGGCCGGGGAATACAATATCGTAAGCTGTTCGTCACAGGCCATTGAGAAAGGTGACTGCGACCTGAACAGATATCAGGCCGTAGACCTCCTGTTGGGACTGGAGAAAAACGACGGACATAGTTTGGTATCATACAAGAGTTTCCGTCAGGCTATGCAGGAGCGACTGAGAGACTACACGGCTTGCGGTGGCAACCTGCTGGTGAGCGGAGCCTACATCGGTTCTGATATGACCAACGACGAAGAGAAGGCTTTCCTTGCCGATGTTCTGAAGGTCAGCTATGAGGGAACCAACACCGACTTGAGTGGTGATGTCACGGGACTTGGCACCTCATTCAAATTCCACCGTCAACTGAACGAGAAGCACTATGCCGCCCTGAAAAGCGACATCCTGATGCCTACCGTCAACAACGCATTTCCCACGATGGTATACGACAACCAGACATGTGCTGCCGTGGCCTATCAAGGCAACGACTATCATGCATTTGCCATGGGTTTCCCCTTTGAATGCATCACAGACAAAGCACTTCAAGAGTCTATCATGCGTGGAATACTAAAATTCCTAATTAACAGATAATTATGGCAAAAATTCAAACTAACGCTTCAGGTACAAGAAGCATAGAGGTAAGCGAACAACACCTGGCTACTATCGAGCAGTATCAACTGCTTCGCGATCTCATCGATTCCAACGGTTACGTTGATGAAGACGTACTCGACAAACTGAGGTTCAATATACGCTCTCTGCTCGAATCTGAGACGGGTCGCAACAAGGCGCTCCTCGATCTGTGTCTGGACGTCATCTACCACCCCAATATGAAAGCGTTGGGATTACAGAACTTAATCACACTCTTCCTCGACTGGAAGAGGAACCAAACAGAGGAGAATGGAGTATCGGCTGACTGATTTTCTACCGACTACAAAAAAGGAATTAGAGTTGCGAGGATGGGATACACTGGATGTAATCCTATTTTCGGGCGATGCTTATGTAGACCACCCTTCATTCGGCGCGGCCGTGATAGGTCGCATACTTGAAGCTGCGGGCTACAAGGTAGCTATCGTACCTCAGCCCGACTGGCATGGTGATTTCCGTGACTTCAAGAAACTGGGTCGTCCGCGTCTGTTCTTTGGCATATCGCCTGGTTGCATGGACTCCATGGTGAACAAATACACAGCAGCACGTCGTCTGCGCTCAGAGGATGCTTATTCCCCTGACGGACGTCACGATATGCGCCCGGAATATCCCACCATCGTCTATACCAAGATTCTCAAGCAGTTGTACCCAGACGTACCTGTCGTCCTAGGCGGTATCGAGGCCTCTTTGCGCCGTTTGACCCACTACGACTATTGGCAAGACCGACTGCGTCCCAGCATCCTTTGCGACAGTGGTGCTGACATCATCAGCTACGGCATGGGCGAGAAGACTATTATTGAGATTGCCAACCGACTGGCTAATGGCGAGCGGATGCAAGACCTTACCGACCTGCCGCAGATTGTCTATCTGTCGAAGGATGTCAAGCCTACTGATGACGATATCGTATTACATTCTCATGAGGAATGTCTGCGCGACAAGAAGTCGCAGGCTGAGAATTTCCGGCATATCGAGGAACAGTCGAACATGATGCATGCCCATCGTCTGCTTCAGAAGGTAGACAACTACTATGTTGTTGTCAACCCGCCCTATCCTCCTATGACATCCGACGAACTCGATGCCTCATTCGACCTGCCCTATACGCGTCAGCCTCACCCCAAATACAAAGGCAAGCGTATTCCTGCCTACGAGATGATCAAGTTCTCCGTGAACATCCATCGCGGATGCTTCGGAGGATGCGCTTTCTGTACCATATCGGCACATCAGGGCAAATTCATTGCCTGTCGTTCAAAGGAGAGCATCCTCAAGGAGGTGGAGCAAGTGGTAGAGATGCCCGATTTCAAAGGCTATCTGTCAGACCTCGGCGGTCCCAGTGCCAATATGTACGGCATGCACGGACGCAATTTGAACGCATGCGAGAAATGCAAGCGCCCCAGTTGCATCCACCCACAGATATGTCCTAACCTCAATACCAGTCACCAGAAGTTGCTCGATGTCTATCATGCCGTCGATGCCTTGCCTGGAATCAAGAAGAGTTTTATCGGCAGCGGTGTGCGCTACGACCTCTTATTATATAGAGGTAAAGACGAGGAAGCCAACAAGTCGGCACAAACCTACACGCGCGAACTTATTTGTAATCACGTGAGCGGACGTCTGAAGGTGGCCCCCGAGCATACCAGCGACCGTGTGCTGATGCTGATGAGGAAACCGCCTTTCCGCCAGTTTGAAGAGTTCAAGCGCATCTTCGACCGCATCAATCGTGAGGAGAACCTGCGCCAGCAGATTATCCCCTACTTCATCAGCAGTCACCCTGGTTGCCACGAAGAGGATATGGCACAACTGGCTGCACTGACACGCAAGATGGGCTACAAACTGGAACAGGTGCAGGACTTCACCCCTACGCCTATGACGGTATCTACGGAGACATGGTACACTGGTTACGATCCTTATACGTTGCAACCTGTTTTCTCTGCAAAGACACCGCGTGAGAAAGAAGCCCAGCGACAGTATTTCTTCTGGTATAAAGATAATCAAAATGCAAATAATAGAACAAAACCTCGTTCCGAAAAGCCCAAAGAAGAAAAGCGAGGACGGCATCGTCGTCACTAAAGATTTTATCGCCGTCATCGATGGCTCCACGTCAAAGACCGACAAGCGATATAGTTTCTTTAAGAGCAATGGACGCTATGCCATGCAGCTCATTGAGAAGTATATACGCAATGCGCCGAAAGGTATCTCGTGCCATGATTTCTGCGTGGGTGTAGCCAAGCAGATCAACAAGCACTATAAGAAGACCGACCTGCCTCGACTGATGGAGCATCCCGAGGAAAGACTCACAGCCAGTGCCGTTGTCTATAGTCGTCTGAACAGGGAGATATGGATGATTGGCGACTGCCAATGCATGGTAGGCGGCACACTCTATGAGAACCCCAAACCCTACGAACAGGATTTAGCCGAGCGACGCGCACAGATTATCAACGAAGGAACAGAGCCCAAGGAGCACTACCTAACTAATGACACTGCCCGTCAGCAGATTATCCCGCAGATGTTGGAGGCGATGAAACAACAAAACATCACCTATAGTGTCATCGATGGTTTCCGCATCCCAGAACAGTATGTGCGCATCATCACACTCGACTTCCAGCCATGGGAAATCGTACTGGCAAGCGATGGTTATCCCTTCCTATGCCCCACCCTACAGGAA
>Ga0310786_10002665_pt1 | contig 26905 bp, 19 predicted proteins | sample AusTroGonzalo_MG_FD_203881 | JGI IMG/M metagenome (GOLD analysis project Ga0310786, IMG submission 203881) | Bovine rumen microbial communities from tropical cattle in Woodstock, Queensland, Australia - Gonzalo_03 (v2) (version 2) | ecosystem: Host-associated > Mammals > Digestive system >...
CACCACCAACCCACATACCGCTGACCAGTGTCGGTGTGATACCCATAAACCATGCATCACTATTATTATTCGTAGTACCCGTCTTACCAGCGATGTCGCCCTTCAGGTTATACTTGAAGCGCAGGCGGCTACCCGTACCACCATCGACAACGGCCTTCAGCATGTATATCATCTTATGAGCACTTTCCTCGCTGATGACCTCGTTCATGCGTGGCTGGAACTGGGCGATGATATTACCCTCGTTATCCTCAATCTTCGTCACAAACTGATGGGCAGCACGAATGCCATGATTGACAAATGCCGTATAGGCACTCACCATCTCACCCACAGTAATTTCGCAGGGGCCCAGACAGAGTGCCATAGAAGGATGAATCTCCGGATTACGGATGCCATACTCATGCAGCAAGGTTACGAAGGCCTGCGGATTCAGCTTACTCATCAGGTAGGCCGATATCCAGTTGTTCGACTGTTGCAGTCCCCACTTCAGCGTCACCATATCGCCATAACGTGCCTTACTACCATTACGTGGCGTCCACGCGTGCCCAGCCACCATATACGTCTGCTGCACGTTCGGCGCCAGATCGCAGGGCGAGAAGCCATTCTCCATAGCCAGCGAGTACAGGAACGGTTTGATGGTAGAACCCACCTGACGACGACCTTCCATCGCCATATCGTAAGCGAAATGTACAAAGTCAGGACCACCGACGTAGGCCTTCACATGTCCGTTCTGTGGACACATGCTCATAAATCCGCAACGCAGGAACGTCTTATAGTATTTGATGGAGTCGAGTGGCGTCATAACGGTATCTATCTCGCCTTTGTACGTGAACACCGTCATTTCCGTCTTTGTATTGAACGACTTCATGATATCATTTTCCGAGACACCCGCAGCCTTCAACGCACGATAGCGATCACATTGGTGAACGGAACGCATCAGGATGCTGTTCACCTGTTCGGCAGAAATCTTGCTCGAATACGGGCCCGTCTTACGTCCGCGCTTTTCCTTTGTAAATGCGGGTTGCAGATACTTGATAACATGTTCCGTCACAGCCTGTTCAGCATAGTCCTGCATACGCGAGTCGATGGTGGTATACACCTTCAGACCATCCGTATAGACATTATACGGATCGCCGTTCTTCTTTAAATTTTTATTACACCAGCCATACAGCGGGTCGTTCTCCCAGTTGATGGAGTCGATATGGAATTTCACCTTGTTCCACGTCGGATAATCCGCCCGTTTCGGCTTCTTGGCCATCATGTAGCGGCGCAGGAAATCACGGAAATAGACGGCAATACCATCCTTATGGTCGGCCACGTGGAAGTGCAGGTTCAGGGGTTCCTTCGAATATTTCTCGTACTCGGCATCGGTCAGATAGCCCGCCTTCGTCATCTGGTGGAGCACCACGTTACGACGCTCCGTTGAGCGTTCCGGATAACGCACGGGATTGAAAAACGACGGGTTCTTACACAGGCCTATCAGCACAGCAGCCTCAGGCACCGACAAGTCCTTCGGTTCCTTGCCGAAATATGTGTTCGCTGCCGTCTTGATACCCACCGCATTGTGCAGGAAGTCGAAGTAGTTCAAGTACATAGCGATGATTTCGTCCTTCGTATAGTTACGCTCCAACTTGACGGCTATCACCCACTCTATCGGTTTCTGCAACAGGCGTTCCATCACGCTATGTGCCGTACCCGAATACAACTGCTTGGCCAACTGCTGCGTAATGGTAGAGCCACCACCTGCACTCTTCTGTCCCAAGACGCCACGCTTGATGACGGCACGTCCCAATGCAAAGAAGTCGATGCCCGAATGGTCGTAGAATCTGACATCCTCGGTAGCCACCAGTGCCTGAACCAGCGAGGGCGACAGTTGCGTGTAGTCCACCATGATACGGTTCTCACGGTTGTAGTTCCACGTACCCATCACCTTGCCGTCAGCCGAAATGACCTGCGTAGCGTAACGGTTGATAGGATTCTGCAGCTCCTCGATGGGTGGCATGTAGCCTATCCACCCCTCGTTGATAGCATAGAATGCGAGACCTGCCGTCATCACGAAAATGCCCAGCAGCGCCCACATCACATATACGATTATCTTTCTCATGACGTCAGTTTATCTGTTGTTTTGAGTGCAAAATTACAAAAAACTTCCGAATAAACGTGCAAAATTCAGAAATTATGTGTAATTTTGTGCCCGATTATAATCCAAGAGTAATGGAAAAGCATGATTTTGTGACTATTGCCGACCTCACGAGAGAGAAGATTCTCTACATGATTGAGATGGCACAAGAGTTTGAGCGACACCCCAACCGTGAACTATTGAAGGGTAAGGTGGTGGCTACGCTGTTTTTTGAACCCTCTACACGCACACGTTTGTCGTTCGAGACAGCAGCCAACCGTTTAGGTGCTCGAGTAATAGGATTTGCCGACCCCAAGATTACCAGTGGCACGAAGGGCGAGACGCTGAAGGACACCATTTTGATGGTTTCCAACTACGCCGATGTCATCGTGATGCGCCACTTCATCGAGGGTGCTGCACAATACGCCTCCGAGGTGACTGACGTGCCCATCGTCAATGCTGGCGACGGTGCTCATCAGCACCCCTCGCAGTGCATGCTCGACCTCTACTCCATCTACAAGACGCAGGGTACGCTCGAGAACCTTAATATATATATGGTGGGCGACCTGAAGTACGGCCGTACCGTCCACTCGTTGCTCATGGCCATGCGCCATTTCAACCCTACCTTCCATTTCGTGGCCCCCAAGGAGTTGGCCATGCCCCAGGAATACAAGCTCTACTGCAAGGAGCACGGCATTCAGTATCAGGAACATACCGCCTTCAACGAGAAGGTCATTGCCGATGCCGACATCCTCTACATGACCCGTGTACAGAAGGAGCGCTTCTCAGACCTCATGGAGTACGAACGCGTGAAGAACGTCTATGTGCTGAACAACGACATGCTGAAGAGCGCAAAGCCAAACATGAAGATACTGCATCCGCTGCCCCGTGTCAACGAGATAGCCTACGATGTTGACGAGAACCCCCACGCCTACTACATCCAGCAGGCCGGCAACGGTCTCTTCGCTCGCGAAGCCATCTTCTGCGACGTGTTAGGCATCAGCCTCGACGAGGTGCGCAAGGACAAGACGATTATTGGGTAATTGAGAATTGACAATTGAGAATTGAGAATTGAGAATTATGATTACTGAATTCGGAATAAGGAATTAGGAGTTAGGATTATGAACAAGAAAGAACGCCTGGTTGCCGCCATCGAGCAAGGCACCGTTATAGACCACATACCCGCTGCCAAGACCTATCAGGTAGCCAATCTCTTAGGACTCTTCGACCTGAAGACGCCCGTCACCATCGGTAACAACTACCCGTCGCAGAAAGTCGGCAACAAGGGCATCATCAAGGTGTCCGACAAATTCTTCACCGACGACGAGATCTCCCGTCTCTCCGTCGTGGCCCCCAAGGTCATTCTGAACATCATCCGCGACTACGAAGTGGTCGAGAAGAAGACCGTCGAGACACCCGAGGAGATCAAGGGCATCGTCAAGTGCAACAACCCCAAGTGCATCACCAACAACGAACCCATGGCCACCCACTTCCACGTAGCCGACGGCATTCTGACCTGTCACTACTGCGAGAAGGAGCAGGACATCAACAAAGTCGAACTTGTATAGTAACTAACACTTATCTAAACATTTATTCTTATGAAGAAACTTTTACTATCTATTATCACTATCACTTGTGCCTTAACCGCACAAGCTGTTGAAGACAACACCGTAGAGGTGGTTTATAACGGCACCACCGCAACCGTTACCGTTGCCGACAACATCGCTGACGTCGTTACCGTCTCTTCTGATACGTCATCGCATGTCGTTATCTCATCGTCCACAGAGTCTGTGGAGCTGTTCTACGCGCTCAGCGGCACGTCCGACGACGGCTCGTTCAGTCTGACAGGCAGCTACAAGTGCGAAATCGACCTGAACGGTCTGACGCTGACCAACCCCAGCGGTCCTGCCTTCTATATCAAGAACGGCAAGCGCATTGCCATCAGTGCAAAGAAGAATACCACCAACACCCTTGCCGACGGCAAGAATAAGGACTACAACGGCTGCATCCACTGCACGGGCCATCTGGAATTCAAGGGCAAGGGCGAGCTCAATGTCGCTGGCAACTCGAAGCACGCCATCTACAGCAAGGAGTACACTTCGCTGAAGAACCTGACGCTCAATATCACTGGCGCCAAGAAGGACGGCATCCACTGCGCCGAGTATTTCCTCATGGAGGAAGGCGATGCTAAAGTCACCATCAGCAACACAGAGGACGACGGTATCCAGTGCGAATTGGCTGGCGAGCAGTCTACTGGCAAGATTGATGGTCATGAAGACGAAGACACAGGAAATGTATATTTAGAAGGTGGAACGCTAACCATCAAAGATTGCGCTGGCCAGACTATCAAAACCGATGGCGAAATCATCGTCACTGGCGGTACGCAGAACTTCGACATTCCAACAGCCGTGAACGAAGTAAGAGGTCAGAAGGCAGAAGTTAGCGGCATGTACTACGACCTCAGTGGCCGTCGCGTCGTCACCCCCACACGCGGACTGTACATCCACAACGGCAGGAAGTTCGTCAAATAAGCTTCTATTTCGAACAGTATGATAGGAAACTCCTGGCTGCAGCGTTATTGTCGCGCCTGCAACCTGCGAGTTTCCTTTCTTGCTTCCCTCCACCTCGGATAGTATTTGTCCATCAGCGCATGGAAACGGGCATTATGGCTGGGCTCCAACAGGTGGCATAGCTCGTGAACCACGACATGCTCGACACACCAATCCGGCAGCAATAGCAGGTAGGTGGAATAGCAGATGCTGCGCTCCTTCACCCTACACACTCCCCAACGCGATATCATCGGTTTATAGCTGACAGAGGTCGGACGAACGCCCATCTCCTTGGCGTGCCGTTCTATCATGGGTTCCACCAACACCATCATCCTCTCCTTCGCCTCATTCTTCTGGGCCCTTGTAGTCAGTGGCAGCCTATCGAAGAAACCCGTCCGCTGCTTCTGTCGTTCAGCAGTCTTCTTTCTGGCCTCAACTATCCAATCCTGATGCTGGCTGATAAACGTCTCCACCTCCCTCTTTGACATACCGATAGGCGCCGACACGTGCACATCGCCATTCTTTACGATGCGCATCGACAACCTGCTTGTCCGTCTGTATGTCACCTGTATCGCCATTGTCACCAAGTATCCATATCGTTTTTTTCGCTGCAAAATTACGAAAAAACGAGTGAGGTCGGCACTTCTGCTGGCCTTGATTTAGTTATAGTCACACTATTTTCTGCAAAGTTAAGAAATAATTATGAATTACGAATTAAGAATACGAAATATTTTGTACCTTTGCAAAAACAATACGATTATGGCAAGGAAACTGTTTTGTGAATTATGTCCCTTCACCTATCGGCTGTCGATGGAAAAGGAGATACTGAAGCGCCATCTGAAGGACGTGCGCACGAAGACACATTTTGCGAAGGAGAGGACGGCAACGTCGCTACCCGTCACCATCTATCAGCACAACTCGCTGATACGTCGCAGGCTGGGTAACGTAGATATGCAGTTGCAAGAGAACAAGGCTACCAACCTGGCGTTGGCCGTCAGCCATATTGACGGACTGATTATCCATCCAGGCGAGACGTTCTCGGTATGGAACCTTGTAGGCAGGACCACCAAACGGAAGGGCTATAAGGAGGGACTGACCATAGCAAAGGGAGAACCGTCGAAGGGCATCGGAGGTGGACTGTGCCAGCTATCGAACCTGATTCACTGGCTTGTATTGCACAGCGACCTGACCATTACCGAGCATCACCACCACGACGGGCTGGACCTGTTTCCTGACTTTGGCCGTCAGATTCCCTTCGGCACGGGTACCAGCATATCGTACAACTATATAGACTACAGGTTCAGAAACGATACAGCGAACACCTATCAGCTCAGGCTCTGCGTGGATGGCGAATACCTGCGGGGCGAACTGCGTAGCACGGAGCAACAGCCGCACACCTTCCATATTCATGCCGAAAACGAGTATTTTTCGCGCGAAGAGGGCGTCGTCTATCGTAATGGTCAGGTGTTCAGGGACATCATTGACCGTAACACCGGGCAGTGTATAGAAAGCCAGCTGATTCGTACCAATCATGCCCGAGTGATGTACGAATGTACGCCGGAGATGGTTATCAGGGAATAATTTGATAGCAAGAAAAAAAGAGAGCGATTCTTTTGTAGTTAGCTCTTTTTTTTGTACCTTTGCACGCAAATTACATATTTATATAACACATTAACAAAACAATGGAAAGAGACAATCAGATTTTCGAGTTGATTGAGCAGGAGCATCAGCGCCAGTTGAAGGGTATTGAGCTCATTGCAAGTGAGAACTTTGTAAGCGACGAGGTGATGGAGGCTATGGGCTCCTACCTGACTAACAAATATGCCGAGGGTTATCCTGGACACCGTTACTATGGCGGTTGTCAGGTGGTAGACAAGGTAGAACAGTTGGCCATTGACCGCGTTTGCAAGCTGTTCGGTGCCGAGTATGCCAACGTTCAGCCTCACTCTGGTGCACAGGCTAATGCTGCCGTACTGTTGGCAGTGCTGAAGCCAGGCGACTGTTTCATGGGCTTGAATCTGGATCACGGTGGCCACTTGAGCCACGGTTCATTGGTAAACACTTCTGGTATCCTGTACAAGCCCGTTGGCTACAACCTGAACAAGGAGACTGGTCGTGTGGACTACGACGAGATGGAGCGCCTGGCTATCGAGAACAAGCCCAAGCTGATTATCGGTGGTGGCTCAGCCTACAGCCGCGAGTGGGACTACAAGCGCATGCGCGAGATTGCCGACAAGGTGGGCGCTCTGCTGATGATTGACATGGCTCACCCCGCTGGTCTGATTGCCGCAGGACTGTTGGAGAACCCCGTGAAGTGGGCTCATATCGTGACCTCTACTACCCACAAGACCCTGCGTGGTCCCCGTGGTGGTATCATTCTGCTGGGTAAGGACTTCGACAATCCTTGGGGCTACACCACGCCGAAGGGTGTCGTGAAGAAGATGTCAGCACTGCTGAACAGCGCCGTATTCCCCGGACAGCAGGGTGGTCCATTGGAGCACGTGATTGCTGCCAAGGCCGTTGCCTTCGGCGAGGCTTTGAAGCCTGAGTTCAAGGAGTGGGCCAAGCAGGTGAAGAAGAATGCTGCCGTACTGGCCGAAGAACTGGTAAAGCGTGGCTTTGGCATCGTCAGCGGTGGTACCGACAACCACTCGATGCTCGTTGACCTGCGTTCGAAGTATCCTGAGCTGACTGGTAAGGTGGCTGAGAATGCACTGGTAGCTGCTGACATCACCGTTAACAAGAATATGGTTCCATTTGACAGCCGTAGCGCATTCCAGACCTCTGGTATCCGTCTGGGAACTCCCGCCATCACCACGCGTGGTGCCAAGGAGGACCTGATGGTTCAGATAGCCGCCTGGATTGAGGAAGTGCTGAACGATCCTGAGAACGAGCAGGTCATCGCAAAGGTACGCGGCGAGGTCAATGAGACCATGAAGGGCTATCCGCTCTTTGCATACTAAACAAAACAAAATGACTACTACTGACTACTTGAAATCATTACTAAAAACAATACTTGTTGTGCTGGCACTCTCATCCTCAAACGGGATGAGAGCCCAGCATCTGCAAGCCTCCCTCTCCCACTATACGACCGAAAACGGCATGCCCAGCAACACGGTATCGTCGCTGGCCAGTGATGACTATGGTTTTATCTGGATGGGCACGTGGAACGGCGTGTCACGTTTCGACGGCTACCACTTCTATAACTACAGGACGGGTATTGCCAGTGGCATACGCGGGCTGCACAACCGTGTGGACAAGATTACCATCGACCAGTCGCAGAACGTATGGCTGAAGATGTACGACGGCAAGATGTACGTCATCAACCGTCAGACGGACTGCATCGTCGACCCATTGGCAGGTATCGGCGGTCATGAGGAGTTTGTGGTCGACTACTTCTTCGACCCCTACGTCACCAGTAGTGGCGACGTATTGATATCCTACAAGGACGTGGGCCTCTACAAGTTGCGTCTGGACCGTAACGGCACAAAGCAGCAGCTGATATCGACCAATCAGTTGTCGGTGAACTGTATTGTGGAGGGTTATCATAACGACATCTGGGTGGGCACCAACGAGGGTGTGCGCCGCATCGATATGTCGAACTTCTCGCTGGAGCGTACCGGCTACTTCCTGGACGAGCACATCACACGGCTGGCCACCAACGGCTACAACATCTTTGCCGGCACCAAGTCGGGTAAGATTATGACCTTCTCGTACGGACAGGAGCCCAAGACCATCAAGGTGGTGGGCGATGAGGTGACAGGACTGTATGTTGACAGTCACGGACAGATATGGTACTCGGACATGAGTGACGGAACCTACCTGCTGAACCCCGAAACGGGCGACGTGAAGCGTTTCGTACAGCGCATACCACAACCGGAGTTTACCAGTCGTGGTGCCGAATACGGCGAAGCGATGGGTGTGGTGTGGATCAGAATGAACCACGGAGGCTACGGCTACTATAACCGTGAGAAGGACGAGGTGGAATACTTCCACAACGACCCCGTGAACCCCTGGAACCTGTCGAATACGGTGAATGCCCGTCTGGAATTGAACGACGGTGTGGTGTGGGAATCGACCATCACACGCGGTCTAGAGAAACTGGAGGTATTAAAAAATACGATCACGCGTACCTTATTAATGCCTGAGTCGGAACAGCCCATGGACAACGAGGTGCGAGGCATGGTGTTCGACCCCAAGCGCAACGTGACCCTGATAGCCAACAAGAAGGGTAAGATATTCGTATATAATAAGGATATGCAGATTGTCGACGTCATCACCCACGACTCGCAAGGCAACGCCATCAGCCGTCCGTACGGCATATCGATGGATCGTCAGGGCAACTACTGGGTGTGCGACAAGGACAAGGGTCTGTTTAAGATTACGCCCACAGGCGGCGGCTATCAGACCATCAACATCTGCCATAACGACAACGATCCCTACTCGCTGAGCAGCAATGCAGCCTATCAGGCCGTTGAGGACAAGCAGGGCAACATCTGGGTGGCAACGTATGGCGGTGGCGTCAACGTGGTGCGCAAGGACAGCAAGAGCGGACGCTACATAGCGCTGCACTACAAGAACGTGATGGGGCGCTATCCGCATAATGCACACCGCAAGGTGCGTACCATCGCGCTGGCCAAGGACGGTAAGGTGTGGGCTGGTTCTACCGACGGCATCCTGATTATGCAAATCCGTAACGAGAAGATTACCATCGAGGAAATGAAGTCGCCTGAGCGTTTGGAAGACGGCTTGATGAGCTACGACATCGTGAACCTGCTGGCCGATAAGAAAGGTAACATGTGGGTGGGTACGAACAGTGGCGGTTTGAGCCGTACCGACGGACACGACGAGAACGGTGCGTGGAAGTTCAAGAACTACGGCATTGCCGACGGTCTGCCCTCTGAGGAGATACGCAGCATCGCCATCGACGAGCAGGATAACGTCTGGTTTGCTACCGACCACATGCTGGGTTCGCTGAACACCAGCAAGGGCATCTTCAGCAGCTTCTCGAATCTGGACGGTGTCGACGAGACCATGTGTTCAGAGAGTGCTGCCGTAACCACCAATAATGGCAAGATTCTGTTTGGCACGATGTACGGCTTCTACACCATCGACCGCAAGAAACTGCAAACCTCGACAGGTTCGCTGTTGCGCCTGCGCATTACCGACTTCTATCTGGACGACAAGCTGATGAGTCCACGTCTGGACAGCACGTTCCAGAAGTACATACCAGAGACGATGGAGGTAGAACTGCCGCATTCAGGCAGTACGATAGCCTTCCACTTTGCTGCCCTGAACTATTCGCTGCAACACCGCATCCAGTATCAGTATATGATGGAGGGACTGGACGACGACTGGCAGAATGCCGATAAGACACGTACGGCTACGTATGAAGACATGCCTTACGGCGAATATACATTCAAGGTGAAGGCCTTCCTGCTGGAGTCGCCCGAAGCCTACGACATGCGTACGGTTCGCGTGGTGGTGCCCCCACCCTTCCTGTTGTCGTCGACAGCTGTCTGGATATATCTGGGCATCATAGCCCTACTGGGCATCGGTTTCATGATATGGTACCAGAACAAGCTGCGTCGTCAGAAGCAAGCGGAAGAAACTGGGGACTCCAAGGCGGAAAGCGCTGATAATGACGAGACTATGCAGCAGGCAGAAGCCGAGAAAGCCACGGAGCCTGAACAGGAAGTGACAGATGAATATGAAATAATGGGAGAATAATTTGGAAGTTTAAAAAATAATCACTATCTTTGCAAACAGAACAGGGAGCTGTGCCGGTTCGATCGGGATACTCATCAAATTACATCGAAAACCGAGTTTTCTCCTCTTGTTGATGGCGGGCCACAATAAAAGCCGAAAGGCCGGTGGATTACAAAGACAGAGGGTGCTCAAATCTTTTAACAAAGGAGTTTTCATCACATCACCGGGCGGCATCCCTTTTCTTTAGTGAATAGTGAATAGTGAAAAGTGAATAGTTTATGTTTTCAGGCATCATTGAAGAGTTTGCTACGGTTGTAGCCATTCAGAAAGACAGAGACAATATTGATTTCACGTTGCGCTGCTCGTTTGTCGACGAGTTGAGCATCGACCAGAGCGTAGCCCATAACGGCGTATGCCTGACGGTGGTACGCATTGAGAACGGCACGTACGTGGTGACAGCTATGAAGGAGACGCTGGAGCGTTCGAATCTGGGTCTGCTTCAAGTGGGCGACAAGGTAAACGTGGAGCGTTCCATGCTGATGAACGGACGTCTGGACGGCCACATCGTTCAGGGACATGTGGACGAGACAGCCCGTTGTACCGCTGTGGAAGATGCCAACGGTTCGACGTATTTCACCTTCGAGTATAAAGAGGACCTTGAGATGGCCCGCAACGGCTATTTCACCGTCGATAAGGGTTCCGTCACCGTCAATGGTGTCAGCCTTACCGTATGCAATCCCACACGTAACACCTTCCAGGTGGCCATCATCCCCTACACGATGGAGCACACTAATTTTCAGGACATCAAGGTAGGTACCGTCGTGAATCTGGAATTCGACATCATCGGCAAGTATATAGCCCGTTTGCAACAGTTGTAATATCGACATTTGTTAAAATAACTATAAATCGGCATTTCTTATCGAAGATTTGCCGATTTATTTCTATTAACCGCGAGAAAACTTCCATTTTATTTTTTAGTTTCGTCGATATTATTTACCTTTGCATCGACAAAATAGCTATTTTAGCGATAAAACATAAAAGGTATATATGAAGAAAATGATTTTGTTTATGGCAGCGTCATGTTGCCTAAGCATGCATGCACAGAAAAAGTGGACGCTTGACGAGTGCATCAACTATGCTATGGAGAACAACTTGACGCTGAAGGCATCGAAGTTGAAACAGCAGAGTGCACAGGAGGATGTGTTGCAGTCGAAGGCCGCTTTGCTACCCACCCTTTCAGCCAGCACTAACCAAGGATTAGGCTATAGTCCCTTTGATAATACCGGTGCCGACAAGGCCTATTATAACGGTTCGTATAACGTCAACGCACAATGGACCGTATGGAACGGTGGTCAGAACACCAACACGGTGAAACAGAACAAGTTGACTGAAGAGCAGGCAGAACTCTCGACCAACACGACAGCCAACTCGCTGCAAGAGCAGATTACGCAACTGTACGTTCAGATACTGTACATGTCTGAGGCTATCGAGGTGAACCGTCAGAGTCTGGAAACCAGCAAGAAGAACGAAGAGCGTGGCCAGCAGATGGTGGAAGTGGGTAAGATGTCGAAAGCCGACCTTGCCCAGCTGACTGCACAGCGTGCCTCCAGCGAATACAGCATCGTAGAGTCTGAGACGCAGTTGGCCAAATACAAATTACAGCTGAAGCAGGTTCTGGATCTGGATGCCGGAACAGAGTTTGATGTGGCTATTCCATCCACTTCCGACCAGCAGGCTTTGGCTGATATTCCCTCGCTGATGAGCGTCTATGAGGCCGCCATGGCCCAGCGCCCTGAAATCAAGAATGCCCGTCTTGGCATCGAGTCGAGCAATCTGCAGATGAAGATTGCCAAAGCCGGTGCACTGCCCACCGTCACCGTCAATGGTGGCGTCGGCACATCTACCAACAGCATGTCGTCATTGGCATGGGGCAGCCAGATGAAGAACAACTTTGACCTCTCGGCCAGTGTGGGCGTCAGCGTGCCCATCTTCGATTCACGTCGTACGAAGACCAACGTCAACAAGGCCCGTATTGCTCAGGAGCAGGCACACGTCAACTACGACAACGAGCAGCACGATTTGTATTGTACCATCGAGAGTCTTTGGCTCGACGCTGTCAACAATCAGCAGAAGTTCCGTTCTGCCTCGGCCTCTGTCGAGAGCGAGCAGGAAAGCTACAACCTGCTGAGCGAGCAGTTCAATCTGGGACTGAAGAACATCGTGGAACTGATGACGGGTAAGGACAAGTTGCTCAGTGCCCAGCAAAACAAGTTGCAGTCGAAGTACACGACGATACTGTCGCAGCAGCTGCTGAAATTCTATCAAAATGGAACGATTAAGATTTGATGGAAGAAGTAAGATGTAAGATGTAAGAAGTAAGAGAAAAATAAAATTTAAGATATGAAGAACAAGAAATTGTGGATAGGCATCGGAGCCGTTGTGCTCGTAGCCCTCGTCATCTGGATGCTGTCAGGTGGCAAAAAAGAACAGACCGTTGAGTTTGAAACGACTAAAGTCGAGAAGCAGAACATCAGCACCTCGATTACGGCCACAGGTACCATTGAGCCCGTGACCTCCGTAACCGTAGGTACGCAGGTGTCAGGTATCGTGTCGAAACTCTATGTCGACTATAATTCTGTGGTCAGAAAAGGTCAGGTCATTGCCGAGCTCGATAAGACCAACCTTATCAGCGAGCTGAATCGTGCCAAGGCCGACCTCACCAGCGCCCAGAGCACGCTGAACTACGAGACGGCAAACTTCAACCGTTATCAGACGCTGTTCGACAAAGGCCTCGTATCAGCCAATGATTACGAGAGTGCCCGTTTGTCGTACGACAAGGCCCGTCAGTCGGTAGCCTCCAGTCGTGAGAGTGTGCAGAAGGCACAGACCAATCTGGGCTACGCTACCATTACCTCACCTATCGATGGTGTGGTACTCTCGAAGTCGGTAGAGGAAGGTCAGACGGTGGCTGCTTCGTTCAATACCCCTGAGCTGTTTACCATTGCACAGGACTTGACGGATATGCGCGTGATTGCTGATATCGACGAGGCAGACATCGGTGGCGTGCAGGAAGGACAGCGCGTGACGTTCACCGTTGACGCTTTCCCTGAAGACAAATTCGAGGGACAGGTGACACAGGTACGCCAGCAGGCTACGACATCGAGCAATGTGGTGACCTACGAGGTGGTTATATCGGCTCCCAACAAGGACTTAAAGTTGAAGCCCGGTCTGACGGCTAATGTCACTATCTATACCCTTGAGAAGAACGACGTGCTGGCCGCTCCTGCCAAGGCCCTGCGCTTTGTACCCAACGAGGCACTGCTCAAAAATGGTCAGCAGATTGAGGACGTAGAGGCCAAGAACAAGGTATGGACGCTGGAGGGTAACACCTTCAAGGCTCACGCTGTGGAGGTTGGTACCTCGAACGGTATGCTCACCGAGATTACCAGCGGTATCAGCGCTGGCACAGAGGTTCTCGTCGATTTCAAGATCAGCGGTGGCGAGGTGGAACAGGCTGGTCAGCAGGCCCAGAACCCCTTCATGCCACGTCCACGTAACAACAACAGACAGCAAGGCGGTAATGCTGGTGGCAGTCAGGCACCAAGAAGATAAGATGGCTGAGGGCCGATGTCTGATGTAAGATGTAAGAAGTAAGAAGTAAGATGTATGAATGACAATAGAAAAGTAGTCATAGAACTGCAGAACGTCAAGCGCTACTTCCAGGTAGGCTCTGAGACGGTCAAGGCGCTGCGTGGTGTCTCGTTCAAGATTTACGAGGGCGAGTTTGTCACCATTCAGGGTACTTCCGGCTCAGGCAAATCGACGCTGCTCAACCAATTGGGCTGTCTCGATACCCCTACATCTGGCGAGTATCTGCTGGATGGTGTCCCCGTCAGCACGATGTCGAAGACACAGCGTGCCCATTTGCGCAATCAGAAGATTGGTTTCGTGTTCCAGAACTACAACCTGTTGGCCAAGACCACTGCTGTCGAGAATGTGGAGCTGCCGCTGATGTACAATTCGAAATACGATGCCCGTCAGCGTCGCGAGGCTGCCATCAAGGCTCTGCAGGCCGTAGGATTGGGCGACCGTTTGGAACATAAGTCCAACCAGATGTCGGGTGGTCAGATGCAGCGCGTAGCCATTGCCCGTGCCTTGGTCAACGAACCCGCTGTGCTGTTGGCCGACGAGGCTACTGGTAACCTGGACACACGCACCTCGTTCGAGATGCTGGTGCTCTTCCAGGAACTCTACAAGCAGGGCCACACCATCATCTTCGTGACCCACAACCCTGAGATTGCGGAGTATGCTTCGCGCAACATCAATCTGCGCGACGGCAAGATTCGCGAGGATACTGTCAATACGAATATCAAGTCGGCAGCAGAGGCACTTGCCAAGTTGCCTGCCCCACAAGACGATTAAAAAAAATGAACTTTTGGAACAGCGAGAGCAAAATCGAACCTGTTCGAATTTTGCCGAGTCGTGACAAAAGTCATAATGAACGTAGTGAAATTATGAACATATCTAATTTATTTAAGGTTAGCCTCAAGGCCGTCGCCAACAACAAGATGCGCTCGTTCCTCTCGATGCTGGGTATCATCATCGGTGTGGCAGCCGTCATCATCATGATGGCTATCGGACAGGGCTCGAAAGAGAGCATCCGTCAGGAGCTGTCGACCATGGGCACCAACCTGCTGACCATCCGTCCGGGTGCCGATATGCGTGGTGGTGTGCGCCAAGACCCCTCGGCCATGCAGACGCTGAAGATGGCGGACTACGAACGCATCATGCGCGAGAAGAAGTTCGTGTCGAAGGTGTCGCCCGAGGTTACAGCCAGCGGACAGGCCATCTACGGCAACAACAATACCACCTCGTCCATGTATGGCGAGTCCATCGACTATATCGACATCCGCCAGTGGACCATCGATGAGGGCGAATGTTTCACGGAAGAGGACATCAAGAAGGCTGCCAAGGTGTGCCTGATTGGTGCAACTGTTGTCAAAGAGCTGTTTGGCGGTCACGACCCCATCGGCAAGACCATCCGTTTCAAGAGTATCCCCATGCGCGTCATTGGCGTGCTGAAGGCAAAAGGTTACAACTCGTGGGGTATGGACCAGGACAATGTCATCATTGCCCCCTACACCACCGTCATGAAGCGTATTGCCGCCCAGACATACTTCTCCAGCATTGTCTGCTCGGCACTTACTGAGGAACTGTCTGATGCCGCCATCGAGGAGCTGACCCAGATGCTGCGCGACAACCATAAGCTGAAGGGCGAGGCTGCCGACGACTTCACCATCCGTTCACAGGCTGAAATGATGGAGACCATGTCGTCGACGATGGATACCGTGACGCTCATCCTTGTCGTGGCAGCTGCCTTCTCATTGCTGGTGGCTGGTATCGGCATCATGAATATCATGCTCGTATCTGTTACTGAGCGTACCAAGGAGATTGGTTTGCGTATGGCTGTGGGTGCTACAGGTCCCGTCATCTCGCTCCAGTTCCTGATTGAGTCCGTGCTAATCTCCGTCACAGGCGGTCTGATAGGTATTCTTGTCGGCTGTTCGGCCAGTGCCTTCCTCGGATCGTTTGGCATGCCCTCCAGCGTGCCCGCATGGAGTATCTATGTATCGTTCTTAGTATGCGTGTTTATTGGCATACTGTTCGGCTATATTCCCGCACAGAAAGCCGCCCGTATGGATCCTATAGAAGCTATCAGACATGAGTAAAGCGTATTTCTTCTTCTCAATGAACAGGAATATAGCAGGTGTTTGCCATCTCACCTTTGTGGCCTACCTGTTCCTGTCGCCCCTCACTTATTGGAGGGGTACAGGTTTCCAGTTTGAGCACTATCTGATGACGTGCATGACGCCCCTGTTCCAGATGATTATCTTCTACCTTAATTATATCATACTGGCACCCAAGTTGTTCGTGTCAGGCAAGCACCGCTACGATTTGCTGATTAACGTGTTCCTGCTTATCACCCTGGGTGCTGTCCTGCATTTCTGGATGGTCTATGTCAACTCAATTTACGGAGCTACTCTCAGAGGGGCAACCGATAGCATTGGCACTATTTCATACATCGCCCGTAACAGCCTCAATCTGGCCATCTTCGCTGCAGGTGGTACAGCACTGGCTGTGGCCCGTCGTTGGGTCACCACCGACCAGAAGCTGAAGGCTGCGGAAGCAGCACGTGCCAAGGCTGAGCTGAGCAATATGCGCAACCAGATTAATCCGCACTTCCTGCTCAACACGCTCAACAACATCTACGCCCTCACAGCCTTCGACGCCCCCAAGGCTCAGCAGGCTATTCAGGAGCTGTCGCGAATGCTGCGCCACATTCTCTACGACTACCAGCAGCCCTCTGTGACCATTAGCGACGAGGTGGAATTTCTGCAGAACTACGTCAACCTGATGCGCATCCGCATGTCCGATTCCGTCGATGTGACTTTCCAGACGTCCATCGCCAATCCGCAGCAAGAAGTTGCTCCCATGCTCTTCATCTCGCTGGTCGAGAATGCCTTCAAGCATGGTGTCAGTCCCTCTGAGCCATCATTCATCCATATCTCGATAGAAGGTACTGACGACCAGATTATCTGCGACATCAAGAACTCCAACCATCCGAAGGCTGCCTCAGACCATAGCGGTCACGGCATCGGACTCGAACAGGTGCAGCGTCGTCTCGACCTCTCCTACCCCGACCATTACGAGTGGCAGCACGGCCCCACGTCCGACGGTACCTACCAGTCGCGCATCGTCATTGATTTGAAAAATTAAAGGAATAAAATAAGTAAAATAATAAAAAATCAAATATACAAATATGATTATCAATTGTGCTATTATCGACGACGAGCCTTTGGCAGCAGGACTGCTGAAGAGCTATGCCATCAAGACACCTTTTCTGAATCTGGTGGGAACCTACAATAGCGCCCTCGAAGCTATGAAGCAGATTCGCGACAACCCCGTACAGCTGCTGTTCCTTGACATCCAGATGCCCGAACTCTCAGGCATCGAGTTTGCCAAGATTCTGCCTCCAGAAACCAAGATTATCTTTACGACAGCCTTCCAGCAATATGCTATTGATGGCTATAAAGTATCGGCTCTCGACTACCTGATGAAGCCCATCTCTTACGACGACTTCCTCAAGGCAGCCAACAAGGCCCTCGACTGGTTCAGTCTCAGCCAGCGTCCGATACCTGCTATTCACGATCGTTTCATGTTCGTCAAGAGCGACTACAAGCTTATCCGCGTAGCCCTCGACGACATCCTCTACATCGAAGGTCTGAAGGACTATGTGCGCTTCTATCTCGAAGACGGCAGCAGGATCATGTCACTCATGAATATGAAGAAACTTGAGGACTTTCTGCCCCATCCCGAATTCCTGCGCACCCATCGCAGCTGGATTGTCCACATGCCAAAATCACGCCAGGTCGACCGTCTGCGCATCGTTTTTGGCGAAACCTTCATCCCCATCTCCGACTCCTATAAAGAGGACGTCCAACTCTATTTCGACCAACATACACTGCAATGAACAATAACAACATACTGCTCAAGAATGTTGACCTGCTGTCCAAGCTAAGCAAGCAGGAGGTCAGCATGATGCCAGCCACAGAAGCCCCCCTGCCCTCTGTCGAGCAGGTGAAGCAGATAGTGGCTCTGGTGAAGAATATCATCTTCCCCGACTATTTCAATCAGCGCCAGCCCGACGAGAAGCTGCGTTCGTATAATATCGGCGTACACATGCAGGAACTGGCACGTCTGCTTATCAAGCAGATAGCCCATGGCCTGCAATTTTGCGAGGATTGTGAGACCACACGCACCAAGGCGCAGGTTTATGCCGAGGCCGAGGGACTGGCATTACAGTTCATCGACGCCCTGCCCGAAATCAAGCGTCTGCTGTATACCGACGTGCAGGCCATGTTCGACAACGACCCAGCCGCCCGCAACTATGGCGAGGTCATCTTCTGCTACCCCGTAGTCAACACCATGACCCACTACCGCATTGCCCATAAGTTGCACGAGCTCAACGTGCCCGTCATTCCCCGTATCATCACGGAGCAGGCCCACTCCAAGACGGGTATCGACATCCACCCGGGTGCCCAGATAGGCGAATATTTCGCCATCGACCACGGTACGGGTGTCGTCATTGGCGAAACCAGCATCATCGGCAATCACGTCACGCTCTATCAGGGTGTTACCCTCGGTGCCAAGAGCTTCAAGTACGACGAGAACGGCAACATGCTCAACATCCCTCGTCATCCCATTATCGAGGACCATGTCACCGTCTATTCCAATGCCTCTATCCTTGGGCGCATCACCATTGGCCATCACTCCGTCATCGGTGGTAACATCTGGGTCACCAACGACGTTCCCCCCCACTCTCGCATCCAGCAATCCAAAGCCGTCGATGTCTCTTTCGAAGGTGGCTTAGGCATATAGATTCGGACCATAAAATAATAAAGAAAGGGCTTCCAAACGGAAGTCCTTTCTCCTTATTATTATATATATAGTCTACTTTGCAAATTCACCACTTGCCTTGAAGCCTGTACCATTGTCAGAGGCGCCACGGGTGACACCACGGGTCCAATAGTCCCATTCGAAGCGGCTGTCGTAGGTGAGGCTGAAATTGACGCGGCGGTCACGGCAGCCATCATCCATTGAGCCAGAGAAGTAGTAGTCGTCGAGCACGTAGTCGTAGATGTAGACATCGTTCCAGCTGTCAGCGTAGCGGATACGGATGGCACCATTGATAACCTCCCAACGGAATTCGCAATAGTAGTAGTCGTCGTAACGGCTGTAAGTGTTGTAGTCGACCTCATAACCCCAACCACCATAGCTATTCTCACGCTCGAAATACATGCTGGTGCGATATGTGTCGCCAGAGATACCGAAGCGGTCGTAGAAATATGTATCGATATAGCCCGACCATGTACCCTCGAGGGTGCGAGCCTCGGCGCGATCTTCGACGTCCTCCCAGAAACGGGCGTCGCAACTGGTGAAAAACGGCATGGCTGCGAATGCCATCGTCATTGTCAGGTAAGTAAAGAGCTTTTTCATAATCGTATTCTTTAAATTGTTCGACATTCAGTTTATTTATTCTTTTCATCGGCAAAGGTAGGGCATTATGGACGAAAAAACAAGTGGATAATCCTAATTGAAGGTAGGGAAAACCCTATTTGTGTGGAGGTTTTTCCAAAAAACAGTAAAAAAAACGGATTAAAATTTGGTCGTATGAAAATTAATGCTTACCTTTGGCACGTCAAATGTAACTAACTGCGAAGAAAGAGAGATTTCTTTTCCATTATTAATACTATCATTAGAAAGCAAGAAGCGACACGGTTGTGAAACCCCTGTCGCTTCATTTTTTGTCTTAGCTTATCTCTTATTACTTTTCACTCTTCACTTTTCACTTTTTTGCCAAAGTCGGGATCGACCTTGATGAATGCTGTTACGGCAAAGGTGATAGCACAGAGGAACATGACGAGAATGAAGAAGGAGTTGTAGCCTAACTGGTCCTTCAGCCAACCGGAAAGCATACCAGGGAGCATGAGTCCGAGGTAAGAGAAGGCCGTGCAGAAGGCATAGTGTGACGTCTGGAACTCGCCCTTTGAGAAATAGAGCATATAAAGTGTCAGAGCCGTGAAGCCCAAACCATAGCCAAACTGTTCGATAAAGATACAGGTGCTGATGAGTACCAGGTTGCTGGGCATGGCATAGCTCATATAGACATAGACGATATCGGGTAGCGTAATGGCGCAAACCATGGGCCACAACCAGCGCTTGAAACCATCGCGACCAGCCAACAGTCCACCTAAGATACCTCCTAACGTCAGACCGATGACGCCAATGGTTCCACTGGCCAAACCGAACTCCTGAGGTGACAATCCAAGACCGCCAGCCGAATTGGGACGCATGAGGAACGTGACGCTCATCTTACCCAACAAGGCCTCAGGGAAACGATAGAACAGCAGGAAGAGCATGGCGAACAACATCTCCTTGGGGGGCAGCTTCTGGAAGAAGGTGCGGAAGGCCGTGACGATGCCTGTGGCGACTTCGTGGGCATTGGTGTCGTGGCGCTTGTCGGCAGCAGAACGCGGCATGATGTAGGCGTGATAGAGCCAGATACCAATGAACAGCGCAGCCATGCCGTAGAACACGAGACTCCAAGTGAAGGCTTTCTGATTGCGGAACACAAGTTGGAGCATACCTGCAGCAGGAATGAGCACACCGTTGCCGAAGATGACGGCCAAGCGGTAGAACGTGTTGCGGATGCCCACAAACCACACCTGCTGGTGGTCGTCAAGTTCCAACATATAATAGCCGTCGGCAGCAATGTCGTGCGTCGCGCTGGAGAACGCCATCAGGAAGAAGAAGGCCATGGAGCCTTGGAACCAGAACGGCGCATTGAGCGTGAAGGCGACACCCGCCAACGACGAGCCCAACAGCAGCTGCATGGTTAGTACCCACCACCGCTTGGTGCGATAGAGGTCGACAAAGGGACTCCAAAGGGGTTTGATGACCCACGGCAATCCAAGCCATCCCGTATAGAGGGCAATATCTGTATCACTCAAACCCAGCTGCATGTACATGACGACAGCAACGGTCATCACTACGACATTGGGCAAACCCTCCGCAATATATAGCGTGGGAATCCACGTCCAAGGATTTCTCTGTTTCATTAAACATTAAATATTAAACATTAAACATTAAACGTTAATAAATTCGCTTAATCTCTGCGTTACGATAATAGTGGAGCAGGATGGCGTCGTACTTGTAGCCTTGCTGACCCATGACGGCGGCACCAATCTGACAGAGGCCTACGCCATGTCCCCAACCCTTGCCATTCAGGCGGAAGCCCTTTTCGGTTTTCTCGACGTCGAAGGCGGAGCTATACAAGTGGCTCTCGCTGAGGGCACGACGAATTTCGAGTTCCTTACCAATGGTGAAGGTTTTCTTCGTACCTACAATCTTCAGTTTCCAGATGCGTCCGCTCTTACCTCGCTCCAGCGGAATGAGGTCGGTGATGGTGCCGAAGTCGTCCTTCAGCTTCTCGCTGACAAGATCAGAAATCTCGTCCACTGTGTATTCAACAGTCCAGCGGTAGAAGTCGTTGGTTTCCTGATCGTAGTCGTTGAGCACCTGCGCCAGTACTTCCTTGTCGTTGGTATTGCAGAAGGGGTCCTCGACGCTGACCAGATAGGGTTTGGGCGTATCTTCCCAGCAATACTGGAACTCCTCGGTCACGCCACCACAGCACTTCGAGAAGCGGGCATCGCAGATATCTTCGCCATAGCAGAGAATCTGTCCGCGCGTGGCTTTCAGCGCCTGCTCCACATTCTTGCTGGTCTGTCGGGTAATACCCTGATAGCGCTGACAGTGGTCGTCGGCACAGACATCGAAGATGGTATGGTCTTCACGATCGTACCAGCGAATCAGTTCGTCGTCTTTCTTGATGAACGAGAAGAAGCCGTTCTTCTGCTCCTGGTTATCCTCACGGCGACGCATCTGTGCCAAGAGCCACGAACGACTGATGACTGCGTGCGCCTTCAACAGTTCCAAGCCTGCCGTTGCCTTCATCTCACTGGAGATGACCGAAGCGAGATACTTCTCAACAGGCAATTCGTTGATGGCCGTTATCTGGTCAGACTCTACCACCAGACGTAATGTGCCGAGGAACACCTGCGTCTCCTTGCGTTCCCAATGGAAGTTGACGCCAATGGTGACGTCGAACAGCGAGAACGAAGCCTCAGCACTGGAGGGCGTAAAGGTAAGCTCGCGATACTGGTTGCCATTCCACAAGATGCCACCCTCGGAGAATTCCACCGTCTGCCGTCCCTCGATGGTCTCACCCTTGGCAGTATAGGGTGCATTCAGCGAGAACTCAATCTTCTGGCCACTGACAATACCCACCGAGACGTTTGGCTCTTGGCCCTTAGCTTTTGGCTTTTGGCTAACAGCTGATTGCCAATTACCAACAGCCACTTTGACTTGTTCCATCTGCTCGGGTGTCAGCGACAATTCATGATAGATATCGAGAATGAGTTCGGGTGTCACGCGACGGAAGTCCTGTTCACGCGGCGTGATGATAAGTCCACCCATATCCACTGCACCTGGACTGATGATATACTGCGCATCGCCGATGGCCGTATAGCATTCAGGGCGATGCTTCCTGCGAGGCAGTACGACGCTAAGCACAACGTCGCCATCACGCCATACAATGACATTCATCATAGGTTCTGTACCATCGTCGGCAGGTGGCAGGCAATCGTAGAGACGACGGAACAGGCTTTCGCCCACACTCTGGCCATGACTACGAATGACGAAGGCTGCGGCGGGATAGTCGGCCACCTGCCAGATACCGTTATCCTCCTCGTCCTTGACGACTTCCACCAGATTGCGGCTCAATCGCTGCCAAGCCTGTTGCAAGGGCAGGATACCACTACTGACGGCCTGCAGATGGGCATGGTCGGGGGCAGATGCGCCACAATGGGGTCCATTATATAATAAGGTAATAGCCGTATTCTTCTCAGCCAACTTCAACATCTCACCATACATGGGCAGAATGCGCTGGGGTTGATGCTTGACGGTAGGCAACGTAAAATGGATGGGCAGAATGGGGAACGGATTGACCAGCAACTCGTACTTGCCGTCGATGACGCGGTGCATCTGTTCCTGCGGACGATTCTTGGCACACAGGAAACATGGACGCTCGGCTATCGACTTGGCATCAATCTTGGCACCCGTAGAACCAATACGGGCAGGATTCCACTGAGCCTGCAGTGTGATGGTATCCGTCACCAGTTCGCGCGTCTCAACCTGTTGCAGGTCGCGATAGCGCTTGCGCACATCGTGCCACGTCTGCAACTGACGATGGAAGAAACGCAGGAGCGGCGATTCCGTCAGCGAGTCGTCCCTACCCTGCTGCACCTGTTGGCGAGCCTTCAACTCTACCGTGCGCAGGCGGTCTTTATAGAGGTTGTTGGCATTGATTTTTTCGACAGAAAGGGCTGCATCGGAATTGCCACCCCAACGGCGACAGAGGTACAGTTCGGTAAAGATACGTCCTATGCGGTAGTGACGCGAGAACTGCAGGCCCAAGGCATAGTCTTCGCCATACGACGTGTTGGGGAATCCAATGCTGCGTAACAGGGGCGTAAAGAAGGCACGCGGCGCACCTAAGCCATTGATGCGCAGGGCATTGTTAGGTCCGTTCTCGTCCGTCCATTCCTTGTGGGCAATGAGTCCTGGCGGCAGCGTGTTCAGCTCGAAGTCGCACATGCGATAAGAGCCTATCACCATGGCAGCCTTCTGCTTGTAGAAAGCGTCCACGACGGTCTGCAACGTCTTGGGCGACGAATAGAGGTCGTCGCTATCCAGTTGGACGGCAAAGCGTCCGCAATACTCGCTGTAGATGGCCTCGTTCCAACAACCGCCAATGCCGAGGTCGGTGCGCTCGGGTACAATGACGTGGAGCTTGTTGTCATGGCATGACAACATACCAGACAAGATATCGGAGGTCCCGTCCGTGGAGTGGTTATCCACCACGATGACATTGTACTTGAACGACGCCTTCTGCGACAAAGCGCTTTCCACAGCATCCTTGATGGTCTTGGCACGATTGAAAACTGGGATGACGACAGAGGCCTCCACGTCGAAGTCCTGTTCGTCGAAGTCAATATCCTGATACTGAGTCGTATCCACCAGTGCACCCACTTCGCGCAGATGGGCCGTACAGGCCTGTTCCATCTCTATCTGTACCTCACGATTAGCAGGATTCACATAGTCGAACTGCTTCTCGCCAGAGGCACGCAGGTCGCGTTCTTCTTCCGTATAGAGGAATTCGTTCAGATGGAACAATCGTCCCTCGCGACTCAAGAACAGGCGGAAATCGTAGAAGCCCGCATACTGATAGTCGGCTTCATGCTCGCCCGCAACATATTGTTGCAACAACGAGGTACGAACCAAGAGCAGCGAACCGAAATCGAAATCGTCGCGCAGCGAGCCCTCCTGATAGTCGATGACGGGATGACGCTCCACGACACCATTCTTGACCTCATATCGGTCAGCATACACCATGGCGGCACCCGTATCGCTTGCCACTGCCATCATGCGTTCCAAAGCACCAGCGCCCAGCGTAATAGACACAGGCTTCAGTTGCAGCAACACATAGTCGGCTTGGGCTTTCTCGGCTACATGCACCAGAAAGCTGCTACTTTGCAAAGACTTATCTTGTAGATAATAAATGCCTCTCACCGACGTACTCTTCTCTAACTGACAGGCTAAACCACCTGTTGTCTGTTCGTTAAGACAGGCCAAAAAGCAATCTGTTTTTTGTATCATTGTTCCGTTTGCGTTAATTTTAGCTGCAAGGACGGTGCAAGCCGAGAGCAGTCAAACTCGTTTGGACTGCTGAGGCGATGCCCGTTCTCGCACGCTTTTGCGTGCAAAGATACGAAAAAGTTAAGAGTTAAGAGTTAAGAATTAAGAAAAAATGACAGAAAGATAGTGTTTTTTGCTCGATTTGCACTACCTTTGCACCCATGATTCCGCAAAAGAAACGACTTTTGGGATTGACTCCGACAGAGCTGAAGGCTGTTGTCGGTAGTTTGGGTATGCCTGCTTTCACAGCCAGGCAGATGGCTCAATGGCTCTATGAGAAGCACGTCAAGAGCATCGACGAGATGACGAATCTGTCGAAACAGAACCGCGAACGACTCAGTGCCGAATACGAGGTTGGAGCTTTGGCGCCAATCGATTGTCAGCGCTCGAAGGACGGTACCATCAAGTATTTGTTCCCTGTATATTGTCAAGGCATGACAACAAACGGGACCGAGAGATTTGTTGAGACCGTTTTCATCCCTGATAAGGACCGTGCGACGCTCTGCGTGTCGTGTCAGGTGGGCTGCAAGATGAACTGCCTGTTCTGTCAGACGGGCAAGCAAGGGTGGCAAGGTGACCTGACGGCAGCAGATATTCTGAACCAGATCTATGCGCTGCCCGAGGTGGACCGTCTGACAAACATCGTGTTTATGGGACAAGGCGAGCCCATGGACAATCTGGATGCCGTCTTGAAAGTCTGCGAAATCATGACTGCCGACTGGGGTTGGCAGTGGAGTCCCAAGCGCATTACGGTGAGCAGTGTGGGTGTCAGGAACAAGTTGAAGCGTTTCCTCGACGAAAGCGACTGCCACGTGGCCATCTCCATGCACTCGCCCCTGCACGAACAGCGCCAGCAACTGATGCCTGCCGAGAAGGCTATGCCCCTTGAAGAGACGATTGCCCTGCTGAAGCAGTACGACTTCACGCACCAGCGCCGTTGTTCGTTCGAATATATCTGCTTTGGTGGGCTGAACGACTCGCCCATGTATGGTCGCGAGATTGCCAAACTGCTAGAGGGTCTGGAGTGCCGTGTGAACCTGATTCGTTTCCACGAGATTCCTGATGTGGACCTGCCAGACTCCGACGAGACGCGCATGGAAGCCCTGCGCGACTATCTGACCCATCACGGCATTACGACCACTATCCGTGCCTCGCGTGGGCAGGACATCTTTGCAGCCTGCGGGTTGCTCTCGACAGCGAAACAAAAGAATCGAAATAACGTCATAACGTTATAACGTCATAACGAAAATTATTAAAATGGAACAAGACAAAAAAATTCGCGTGGCTATCACGCAAGGAGATACCAACGGTGTCGGTTACGAGGTGATTTTCAAGGCCTTTGCAGACCCTGCCATCCTCGAACTTTGCACACCCATCATCTATGGCTCGCCTAAGATTGCCGCCTACCATAAGAAGGCACTCAATCTGGAAGTCAACTTCAGCATCATCAACAAGGCTGAAGAGGCTCGCGACGGACGACTGAACCTGCTGGCCTGTTTCGACGACGAGGTCAAGGTGGAGTTAGGACAACCCGCTCAGGAGGCTGGCGACGCTGCCTTCCGTGCCCTCGACAGAGCGATGACGGACTTCCGTTCCGGTCTGTACGATGTACTGGTGACTGCGCCCATCAACAAGGCTACCATCCAGAACCCGGGTTTTAAGTTCCCCGGTCATACAGAATATATCGAGACCAGCCTGGGCGAAGGTCAGAAGGCGCTGATGATTCTGATGAACGAGACGCTACGCGTAGCGCTGGTGACGACGCATCTGCCCATCAAGGACATTGCACGCGCCATTACCAAGGAGGGTATCATCGAGAAAGCAACTATTTTCCACACGGCACTGAAGCGCGACTTCCGCATCTCCAATCCACGCATCGCCGTACTCTCGCTGAATCCACATGCGGGCGACGGTGGTCTGCTGGGAACTGAAGAAAAGGATATTATCAAGCCTGCCATTGACGAATTGTCCGAGAAGGGTATTCAGGCCTTTGGTCCCTACCCTGCCGATGGTTTCTTTGGCTCAGGCACCTACTATCGTTTCGACGGTGTGCTGGCCATGTATCACGATCAGGGACTGGCGCCTTTCAAGACGATTGCCTTGGAGAGTGGCGTCAACTATACCGCAGGTCTGCCCATCGTGCGCACATCGC
>Ga0310786_10002666_pt1 | contig 26900 bp, 29 predicted proteins | sample AusTroGonzalo_MG_FD_203881 | JGI IMG/M metagenome (GOLD analysis project Ga0310786, IMG submission 203881) | Bovine rumen microbial communities from tropical cattle in Woodstock, Queensland, Australia - Gonzalo_03 (v2) (version 2) | ecosystem: Host-associated > Mammals > Digestive system >...
GGTGATGATCTGATTGCCGCATTTAATGACGGATATGAACACGGCAAAGCTGATGCAGAGCAGAAGCATGGGAATGCGTTGGCAGAGGAGGACGAGTGATGTACGAAGAACTGATTGCAGAACTGCGGATGCATCATTGTGATGCCAAAGAGGATGACACACAAGAAGTCTGCGAAGAATGTGCCTATGATGTGATTATAGCGGATAAAAGCGTACCAAGTGGGATCGCAAGTGTTTGCGTGTGTGGACTAATGCACAGAGCCGCTGATGCCATTGAGGAACTGCAAGCTACTGTTGATGGACTTACGGCACAGACAAACATGGTGCTTGAAGAAACGGAAGGGAGAACCGTCCTCAAGTTCGAGCCGAAGTGGATTCCCGTTACTGAGCGGTTGCCAAAAGATGGGATATTTGTACTTGTTTGCAACGATGACGAACACATGATGATTGCGAAGTACGAAACAGAAACCTATGAATGGTACTACAAGTACACGAATTACGATTTTGATATTTGGGACAATGAGGAACAAGGGCCTGTGCGCTATTGGATGCCGCTTCCAAGCACGGAGGGATTAAATGGAGGGTAATTATTCAGCAAAGAAACGAGGGCTTCCTATTGGCGAAAGACTTAGGGCGAAAACTGTAGTCAATCCAATATCTGGTTGTTGGGAATGGCAAGGATGCAAGCGAAACGGTTATGGGCATACAATTGTCGGTAGCCGAAAAGATGGAACAAGGCATTCTGAAAGAGCGCATCGTTTAGCTTATATGACATGGGTCGGAGAAATTCCAGATGGTTATGATGTTTGCCACAAATGCGACAATCCATCATGTATCAATCCAGATCATCTTTTTGTCGGAACAAGAGCAGAAAACATGGCAGACCGTGAGAGAAAAGGACGAAATGTCATAAAAGTTGGCGAAGAACAAGCAATGTCAAAACTCACGAAAAAAGCGGTGAAAGATGCCAGATGGGAACGAGCGTATAAGGGAACATCGTTTCAACAACTTGCAGACAAATATGGGGTATCAAAGAAAACCATGCAGAATGCTATTAAGGGTGTTACTTGGAAGTGTGTTCCGTATTTTCCACAGCCGCCAGAGGATGGTGAATCATGAGTCTTGATAAAGCCATCGAACACGGGAAAGAAAAACGAAAGCCGTATCGGGGGAGCAAGGCAATCGACCCTACTTGTAGAAATCACGGCAGTTGCAAATGGTGTGAAAACAACAGGCGGCATAAGTTTAGGGATAAACATCCGCAGCCGCCAGAAAGAGAGGGTGAGTGATGGCAATACTTGAAGAACACCCAATAGAGTGCAAGTGCGATATATGCTCTTTCCAACGGTGTGGGTATTATGAGTATCCGTGCGATCAATGTGATGATTATTCGGAATACAAGCCAAGGTCAAACGCCGACCGCATCCGTGCCATGACGGACGAGGAACTGGCAGACAAAGTGGTGTGTTATATCCGTTGCGAAGCGTGTGAGAAAGAATTCCATATCGAATGTGATCCACTTAAAACGTGCAGAGGAATTTGGCTCGATTGGCTGAAACAGGAAGCTGCGGATGAAAAGACTTAGCTTGTCCGAGATGATTGAGCATTGCAAGAAGTATCCGAATGGCGGAGTCCTTTTTTGCGAGGGTGCATACGATTGCGATGGGTATCTCCCGGACGGAGCAATGATAACACTCGGTGCTGATTTCTTCGCTCTTGACCTTTTGCCTGATCATCGAACTGGGGAAGAAAACATCTGGGATTGGTCTCTTCTCGCAGACTATGACGATTCCGATTTCTTTTATGTGTTCGATGAAAAGGACATTCGGGAGATGATTAAGAGATTGAATCTGTGCCTTACCAATTCCGGCGTTTATGATGAGGAAGAAGTTCACCACAACTGTTTGGTGCAGATATGGCGAAATTCTGAAACGGGCGAAGAATCAATCGGTTGGAAACCGGAGGAGTCGAATGAAGAACCCATGTAAACAGCATTGCCCTGACCGCAGTTCCACATGCCATGCTGAATGCTTCGAGTATCTCTGCTTCTACTACAGCAACCTGAAGAAGAAAGAAGAAAACCTAATGCAGAGTAGAATCAACGACTATGTCCAGAAAGAAATCGTAAAATCGAAGAAAGGAGTAAAATGAACAAAGCCCTTGGGTGTCTTACCCAGGGGCTTCGTCCTTTCTTATCCAAATTGCACCGGCATGCCAGGGGTACATGCGGCTATGATGAGTAGCTTGTTATCTGCCGGTCGCTTCCCTGATGGAATCGCGGACTTTCTTGGCATTTCCTGAGAAGTTGTAGCCTGTGTATTTTTTACCATAAGCTTTGTAGGTGTACTTGCTGTCGTAACCAAATGCCCATGCCACAGCCGCATCAATCTCGGTCTTGGAATAGCTTTTGTTGTAGTTGTTGTCGATGTGTTCGTAGAACTCCAAGGCCTGCTGCGGTGTGCATCCAATGCTTCTTGCGGCATTGTAGAACGCCGTGACATATACTCCGGCCACATGGTTGTCGCTGGCGTAGTTCTCCATTATGTCGATGATCTCCTCGCCCTGCTTCGCCGGGATGCCACTCCGGTTCTTCGGATCTTTCGCCGTGTTCCGAATCCAGTTCCGGAAAACATCCTTGTCCTGCTTGCCGTTCGCAACCAGTTCGATTCTTCTCCAGATCTCATCGTTCAGGTCGCTCTTGCCGGCCTGTCCAAGCTGGTACTTAACCTGACGCTGATATCTGTCAAGGGATTCCTTACTGACTTCACGCTCATATCCCATAATGGCGTCGGCTTCTTTGTCAGAGTATTTGCCGCTTCCTGCAACCCGGATATAGTCACTTGCCCTTGGATCAGCCCGCTCTTCACCTTCGTAAACCTGTTTCAGATCAGCTTCAAAGTCTTTTGCTCTCTGAAGCGGTACACCCTTGTCACCAAGGTAAGAATAATAATTAATCTTGCTATCCTTGCTGACCAAATAGTCCATGCTGTCCTGAGATATCTTAGTGTCTCTGCTCTTCCCTCTGATCACATCCAGAAGATCTTCAACCGCGCTCCAGTTTTCGTCCTTTTTCTCACTGTTATATGCTTTTTGCACCGCAAGTGCTTCGGCTGGGTTTTCCAGTTCTCGAATGTCTTCGTACTTGCTTTCAAACTCAATGCCGTTTTGCTTTGCTACCGCATCTTTAACAGCGTCATTTTCCATCTTCTGGATCTCCTTGCCTATTGCGTTCTGGGTATCCGCATCAACAAGGTCGTAAAATTCGCGGTTCATTATATCCCCGAATTGCCTTTCAAAGGCCTGCCCAGTCCGGTCCTTGATCTCCCTGCTTTCATCTGCCGTGAGTTCTACTGTGCGTTTGTCCTTGCCGCTTCCGTATGTAATTGTTTTTGGGCCGGAGGACGCAGGCATAATAGATTCGCCGGTTTCCTGATACAGACGGTTTACTTCTTCGCTGACCGGAGTCTGGCTAATCTGACTGTACTTATTGGCAAGATAAGTATTCGCAACTCTTGTGCCAAGGTCGCCCTGTGTGACGGGATTGCCAAATGCATCTGTTTTAATCGGCAACGAACCGCGCCCATAAGTTTTGCCGCCGATTTCAAAGGTTGGGATATTGCTGACAACCTGGTTCCATGCGGTTTCAGAGGATGTTTTCCCTTTGGTATCCCTCTTGTATTCGTCCTGAACCTGTGCGATATGCCGCACCGGAGCAGGAACAAAACCGCTGACAGCAGAACCGGCAGCTGCTCCGGCAGCGTTTAGAATAGTTGCGCCCTTATCTACTTCCCGGTTCTCAACAATGTTGCCTTCCTCGTCTTCTTCATAGGTCGTTTCATAGACCTTGCCGTATTCGATATTGTCCTGGAAAACAGAAAATGTTTCTACGCATGGCATATCCAGCAGGTTTTCCGAAACTCCTGTATAGAGCGCATCTGCATAGTCTTCAATGGAAATGAAATCTTCATCATCAGCAAGTGCGGCTGCCATTGTAAGGAATGCGTTCATCGGCTCGTTGGAAGATATGTCAACGGCATTCACGCCGGTTCCCCAGTTTTCAGCGCCTTCCTGATCTCCCATCAGGCCGAGCATGCTGAGATTCACCTGCTGTCCGCTCTTGCCTTCGGACTTGTTCTGGGCTTTGATGTTTTTGTTCTTTTCCTGATCCCAGTCACGGAACCATTCTTTGCCTTCCTCTTTGGCAGCTTTCATCAGCATGGCAATCGCAAAAATCAATGCGGTTCCTGTTACGCCACGACCGATCTGCCCAGATGCCTTATTTTGGAGGACCATTGAATCCTGCCGCGCCTGACTGTTCGGTGAGGAATTCTTTGCCATTTTGATTGCTCTGCCTGCATTTACTGCGCCGACAGCCGCACCAATCGGGCTGAATTCAAGCGGTTTTGCTTTGATGTTGGCAGGAACTTTTACATACTTGGCAAGCAGTGTGCCGATGCCCATGCCGCCCTTTCGGCCTCTGATAATGTTTGTGCCGTTAAAGGTTACATATTCTCCGCCGAAACCGATCAGGTCGAAGGCGTTCTGAACGCCCTCCAAAAATTTCGTGATTGCAGTGTTGTTTTTGAAAGTTGCATATTCAGTGTTCTGTTGCCCGATCTCCGCAGCTGTCTCTTCGGTCATGCCGCTCTTCTCACCAACGCGAATCGCTGCTTTCTCTGCCGTGTTTTTGGTCATGCCTTCAATCACAGCATCAGAAGTATTCAAAGAGTAGCTGAGAGCCTGGTTAATTCTTGCAAAGACTCTGGTTACAGGGTTATAAGGGCTGAATGTCTGTGTGCTTGAAATGTACTTGCCGTCTTCTTTCATATCCATGTTTGCGGCAATCTCAAGAACACTGCGCCTTCCGGCCTGAGAAAACGCCTGCCAACCGCTCTTGCTCAATGCACCGACTCCAAAGCCTCTGGTTCTTTGCCCGGTAGCAGCCGAAAGCAAAAGGTCTGCCCCTACATTAAAGGTATTGTTTGCAACAGCACCAAGCGTACCGAATACGATGTTTGATTCCGTGTTCCGCAGGAATGTTCCTGACCCAAACAGCATGCACATTGATTGCATGGAACTTATCATTGATGCCGCCTGTTTTACAGTTGGTCTGGATTTATACTCAACATCTGTGGCAACGCCTGCGTTGTTTGCTCTGCAATACTGACGGATATACTCAGGGTCTTCTTTTGCAAGCATTTTGCGGAGTCTTGTCTGCACATCTGTATTGCCGTCACGGAGAGCCTGGTTTCTTCCGAGGATGTTATCCCATAAAAGACCCATGTTCCGTTCTGCTACCAGTTGCTGCGCGAGGTCAAGATATCTGTCTTTGACTTTGTTAAAGGCTTCCTCTTCAGACATCCCCTGCTTAACAAAATCAGCCTCTTCAGCTTCAAGCGCACTGATTTTAGTGGAAACATCGTTTACAGTTTGCCTTGCTTTTTCAATGACAGCCGGGTCTACTTTTGGCCCTGTGTTATGCGGGTCGTTCTGTGCGCTTGCCAGCATGTCAAGATAGCGCATCGACAAACTTCTTGTGTCTTCTGTCTTACCCTTACCGTCTTCTGCGCCAGATCTCAATGCACGGGCAATCGCCCTCTTGTGTTCGCTTTCGATTTCACGCCATGCATCGTATGCCGCATAGTCGCCGCTTTTTCTTGCATCGGAAAGCAGTTCGTTTGAAATGATCTTAGCCATTTCAACCTGTTCATCTGTCCACATGGTTGTAGACATAAGAACCTGCGTTTCCGCTTCCCGATTCAGGTTCAGGCGGCTCATTGCGTTTTCCAGTTTTTCGGCATCACTCTTTTTCAGGTAGGTTGTCGGGCTTCTGACATCTTCGCCTTCCCGTTTTGTCAAAGTACGGGTGAAGTGTTCGCTGACTTGTTCCGGCCCGCTTCCTGTAGTTGCAGAATCTATATATCCAGGTGCATTAGGATTATAGTTTACACCGGTGCCATTCTGACCCGGATTTTCATTGCTGGTATTAGGATTCTGCTTCGCTTTCGGATTGCCCTGTGTATTTTCATTACCGGGCGCTTCCTGATCCGGGTTGATTCCTGACGCGTTGTTTTCTTCCGTGTTCTGCCCCGGTTCCGGTGTGGATTCCGTTAGCCTTGTTGGGTCATAATCTGCATATGGATTTTGAGATTTGTTATAAAGATATGCAAGCGCATCATCCCGGTTGTCAAATGTTCCCTCAGCAGCAATATGACCGGTTTCGTCCATTATTGAAACAACAAACGAACCGTCAGATTTTGCTTGGAATTGATAATCAGTTCCAAACAAACGAGTTACGCCAGGGTTGTTCTTCGCACCTGCAACAACTTCATCCCCATGTTTGTCAATAAAGTTTGCCGTGTTGGGATCATACTTGCCCGGATTCTCATAGGTGACTTTAGCAGGCCCAGGTGTTTCAGTTGTTTGCTCTGTGTTAACAACTGGTTCACCCGTTGTGTTCGTTCCTGTTACGGCTGTGCTTCCAGCGGCCATTCCGACAGTTGCCTTTGCTTCTTCCTCAGTCATCCCCTCCAGAGAGATGCCGGTCACATTTTCAAAAGCCTGTCTTCCCGCTTCATGGTTGACAATCTCATTAATGTCAACGTCACTGAGTTCGCCACCGGACAATGTATCCTGTACCCAGTTATCCCATGTCCAGCCGTTCTCCGCCACGGTATTCGTTCTCTGTGCCGTCTGCTGTTCCGCCGTTGCTTTCGGTGCCGCTTTCTGCTGCCCGGTCATTTTGGCGTTTTCGTTCGGGTTCGACAGTGCAATTTCTATGGCTTCGTCAGGCGTGATTTCACCTTTTACCACACGCTCACCAAACTCAACCGACTCGTCAGCCGCTCTGGCTGCTCTCGCGGCATCTACCTCCTGACCGCCTGCTCCGGCATTCAAAAGGAATCCGAGGAAATAGCCGACCGCATATTCCTGTGCGGCTTCCCTCCAGCTCCAGTCTGACCAGAAGCTGTCGCCTTTGTCAACCAGACCGAGGACGCGGTCACCGATATACCCGATACCGAGTTCCCCTACTTCTTCGATGCCTTCCGTGTTGAGCGCCCGCTGCATCATCGGGCTGAGTCCTTTTGCGTTCGCCCATTCGCCGATAGCTTTGCCAAGCGCCGATTTCCCGTAAGCGGCGGATACGCCGCCTATCGCCCAGTTCGACAGCAATGCGGCCCCGCCATCAAGCAGTGCTTTCGTTGCCCTGGAATCGAGATCGTTGTGGCCTTCGCGCTGATCCTGTTCCAGCGCACCGGCTCCGGCAACTCTGAGCGCCATCAGTTTTGAACCGGCACCGGGAAGCATAAAGTTCGCAACCATGTCTTCGAGCGTGTTGGCAACGGTCTTGCCCACTCCGGCAGCACTCTTGCCAAAGTCAGACATTGTGCTTGTTCCGGTATCCCAGTCCTCCTGGGCCGTCTGCACAACAGCCTTTGAGTTCTGGAAAATGTCAGAGCCGAACTGTTCCAGGGCGTCGCCTTTGCCACCGAAGTTCATGAGTTCCCGCACTTCCCCGGTGTCCGGGTTTTCAACGCCGATAGAGGTGTTGTTGATCTTGTTGCCGAGCCATTCCAGACCTGTGCCAATAGCAGCACCATACTGCCCCTGGCGTTCTCCCTGCCAGCCCTCAACAATGTCGCGGCCCTGTGCTTCATCAACAAGACCGTAATACACATCATTACCGAGCAGACGGTTGATGTCCTTAAGCGCATTCTCTTTGGCTTTTCTGTCTGCTGTGGCAGCTTCCGCTTCCGCCCTGTTGAGATCGGTTGCATTAGCGGTAACGGTTCTCTCGTTTTCAACAGACTTCAGGTAGTCGTCAAGGATGGCATCGCGTTCCTTGCTGGTCGTGTTGATATCAGCAAGTTCCGCCTTTGCCTTTGCCCGGTTTTCGGCGATCTGCCGGTCGTACTCGTCAATCTCATTCTGGTTGGCATTATAAAAGAGATCTGTTTCAACGCCGTACTTCGACCGCTTCTCCTGTTCCAGGCGATCCGCTTCATCGGTATAAATCTTGGCGTTCGCCCGCTTCTGATCCTTTGCCGTCTGGGTTTCATTGCGGTTCTTCTTCCCTTCCAGGTTCGCCCATGCGGCATCCATGTCAGCATCTTCCTGATTGCCGGAATAGATGTTCTTCTTCTGCTCGTTGGCTTCTTCGGAATAAGTCTTTTTCTTCTGGTATTCGTTGTTGCTCCTGCGGGTGCCGTTGTTTGCCTCGTCGGTATACTTGGTCTGGGTCTTCTGCTCTGTCTCGGCCTCTTCGCTTTTCCCGGAGGCGGTATCCGCAAGGATCTTCGACGTGTTGACCTTGATCGGCTTCGTCTCGGTAGTGCCTGCGGTCTTGGACTTGTACTTCTGTTTTGTGTTCGACTTTGTGCTTTTTGAGGATTTGGTCTTCAGCTGACCGGATTCCTTGTACTTCCCGGACTCAGCGGATTTAACAGCTTCAGATAGCGCTTTGGAATATTCTTCGTCGGAATAGTATTTCCCGCCGAGCATTTTGCCCGACGAACTGCTGCCGGAGTTATCTTTACTTTTCCCCATTCATTTCACCCCCCGGCGCTGGTTATGTGATCTTGCCAGATGTGTTTTTGATTGTGCTTGCAGAATTCTTGTATGGAGTAGCCCTGGATATGCTTCGCCCGTTGTTGTAAATGTTAAGCGGAGTAAATGAATTGCCGCCGTCGCCGCCGTCGCCGTCGCTGTCAAGCGCACCGCCGTTTCCATCTGTGCTCTTCTTCGACGATCCCCAGTACCATCCGGAACTGCCGCTGGAGGAAGTATCCACGTACCCTTCCGGATAAGAGCCTGTGATGTACTTGTAGGTTTCTGCGGAAATCTGCCCGGTCCGGTACGCTACGTCCGGGTTCTGCGCGTTCCACACGTTCTGCATCGTGATCGCAGCCGTGTCTCCGTAAAGGTTCTTGTACGCCGAGAAGTTCCCGTAGTTTGCGAGGATCTCAGCCTGGTTCTCCTGCCACGTCTTCTGGTTGTTGTAATCGTCAAGGAGCGCCGCAGCCTTTTTGTAGTCGTGGTCGGCAAGCGCTTCCTTCACCTTGTTGTTGTAGTCCGTGGTCATCATCGCCGTCTGGCGTGCGTTCTCCTGCAGGGCAGCGGCTTTGCCGAACTCGATCACATTGCTGGCTTTCTGTGCAGCGTTCCCGAGGCTCAGCGCCTGCTGGCTCCCGGCTCCGGTGTTCACGCCGCGAAGCTCCGCAAAGCGGTCCAGTTCCGCAGCGTTCCTCGCGTTCTGCCCGGCCACATCGGTTGCCGCCGTGTCGTAGGTCTTTTCGATCTGCTGCCCCTGCTGCGTCTGCGCTGCGGTGTTCTGATTGTATGCGTCCAGCAGCGCCTGCTTCTGGGCGTTCAGCCCGGAGGCGTAGGTATCGCTGATCGATTTCGAGGAGTCTTTCGCTCTGGTGTCGAACAGCTTCAGCACATCGCTCCCGTTGCTCTTCCCGACGGACTTGGCCTCCGCCTTTTTCTTGTCGGCTTCGATCGTAGTCGTCGCAGTCGAAGCCGTGCCGGTCCCCGTGTTTCCGGTCGATGCGTCATAGGTGGTCGCAGCCGTGACCTTCCCGGTCGCCGTGTTGTATCCTGTCGCCATTGCCCCTACCTCACGAACTGGACGATTCCCCGGCGGTCTTTCCGGTGATCGTCTTGTACTCGTTGGCGCTGATCATCCCGGCGCCAAGCGCGGTCTCCGGATTCTGGATGATCCACACGTCGCGCATCTGCTGTGCCGCCGCTTTGCCGTAGAGCTTCTCATAGCCGGAGAAGTCGCCGTAGCTTGCCAGCAGCTTCGCCTGGGTGTCGTACCAGTTGTTCAGCGTGTTCTGGTTGTCGATGAGTTTCACCGCCTTCGCGTTCTCGGCAGAGGCTTTCTCCGCCGCAAGGTCGCTCCTGTAGTTCACGCCGAGATCAACCAGTTTCTGACCGGCCTCCGTCTGTGCCTGCGCCTCCTGGTTCCTGATTCCGGTGTAGTTGTTCTGGTACGCCGTGTTCAGCGCGTTCTGTTGCTGCACCGCCGTGCCGGTATTCAGCCCGGAGTTCATCGCCTGAAGGTTCGTGTTCCGGCGGTTCCGCGCATACTGTGTCGCCAGCTGGTTCGCGGATGTCTGGTACTGCGGTGCGATCTTCTGCTGTTCCACCTGGGCCTTGGATACGTTCTGGTCGTAAGCGGTTTTCAGCTGCGCTGCTTTGGAGTTGTACTGCTGGTCATAAAGGTTTTTGATCTGACTCGAGGTGTCTGACTGCCGCTGTGCGTAAGTGTTGTCAAGTGTTCCCATCTATATCACCCCTGCTGCCTGCGTTCCACGGACCGGAGTGCCTCCCCCAGTTCCTTGAACCCAGTGGTTTTCTGTTCCTCTGTCGCTTCGTTCTCTGCGACTTCAGGCGTTGCTGCCGCCTGCTGTTCCATCTGCATCTGCTGCTCCATCATGGCCTGCTGTTCTGCCATCTGTTGCTGCTCTTCCATCTGCTGCTTCAGTTCCTCAATCAGCTCTCTCCGACCGGCGACTGTGCCGTCCGGGATGTGTTCGAGGTACTGCACGATATTGATATGCCCGTTCAGCAGGAGGTTATCCAGCGTGCTGAGCGAGGATACTTCGCTGTAATACGAGGACGCGCCCACATCGATCTTCACGGAGAAGGGGTGATCCTTCAGCATCGAAAAATAGAACTCCACAGGAACCGTCTTCGGGATCTCCTGCGGCGGCTGTCCCGCTGCTTCGGCAAGCTGGTTTGCCTGCTCGAAGAGCGCCCGCATCTCGTCGTTCATCGGCATATCCACCGTGCGTTTCCCGTAGTACTCCGCCATGAACTCCAGGTAGATCCGCGCCAGATCCTCAATCTGCTGATACAGGTTCTGCTTCGTGAGTTCCTGCGGCGTACTTGCCGCCTTCTGCAGCGACAGGATGGCCGAAGTGTTGTAGGCCTTGCCTTCGCCGAGCGCGGCCTCCGTAGCGCCGAGGCTTTCCTCTGACTGGCTGATCGCCGCCTGGATGTACTGGAAGACCTGAGGCTCGATGTGTCCGGTGTCCATCGCCTTGATGGCGTTGTCCACGTTTCCGGCTACGCCGATGGCCCTGCCGACGCCATTGTCCAGATGCGAGATCCTGGTCTTGTCGTAGATGTATTTTGGGTACGCCGTCCGCATGATCGAAAGCTGGCTCATCGCCCAGGCCTTGTTCACAAAGATCTGGTTCGGAATAAGCCCGGTGATCATCGCCTGCCCGTGGTAGCAGTCGGCTACATAGTCCCAGCAGAGCCACACGACCGGGTACAGGCGGATGTTCAGGTTCTCTGCTTTCTTAATTACGCAGTTGTGGCAGAATTCAAACTCCCAGACTTCCCCGGTGTCGTCGTCCTTCCAGAACAGCATGACGGTCGTGACCTTGCCGTCCGTATGCTTCACGCCGTCCACGGCGTCGTTCTCCTCATCGTCCGGCTGGATCTGCTCCCAGCCTTCGATGCCGTTGGCTTTCGCCCGGATCTTGACGTTCCGGGCCATCTCCCGCTTCTCGATCATGATCCACGGCTGGTCCTGCACGTCCTTGTCGTTCGGGTTCCCGAAGAATACACTCGTGTTCTTTGTGATCTCGCTGCGGATTCTGCCCTTGCGCTTCGTGCTCGGTCCGGCGTTTGCCTTCTCGTCCCACCAGGTAAAGATGCAGCCATCACCCCGGACCGCCGCGTCCCTGGCAAACTCCTTCGTCATTGCCGGGAGCCGGTTTTGTTCGTTCAGTGCTTCCAGTTCCTCGTTCACGATCCGCACCGGGTCAATGAGCCGCTCGTCCTCCGGGAACGCAGCCATTACCGACGCGTTCATCTTGATGCTGTCGGCGACCAGGTTCGCAATCGTGAAGCCGCCGACGCGCTTCAGGAAGTTGAACTGCGGCGTGGGCAGTCCGTTTGCGTTCACGCCCTCCCACTGTTTGCCGATGTAAAAATTCTCGTTGGCTTTGACAGTGTCTTCCAGATTGATGGATCGGTTGAACTGCTTCGCCTTTTCGTAGTGATCCCAGCCCCATTCGACAGTAGGTTTGTCCTTGCCCGCGAACAGGCCCAGCCCTTCCTCACTCATTCGTTGTCACCTCGTACAATCGGTTTCCCATAGTTGAGAATGGCGGCAACGCCTTCGTTCCATTCCCTTTCCATTTTGATGCTCTTTTCCATCTCGTCGTTCATCTGCTGTAGGAGAACCTGGTTCCGGATCACTTCGCCGTTTCCGTTCTTCGGCAGCAGATCCTGCATCTGCACGATCTTTGTTGCGAGCTTTGCGATCTGGTCGGTGTTCGCCTCGCACTTCTGTTCCAGACGCTTCAGCCAGCCCTCCGCCCACTCTTCCAGCTTGATGTAGCGGTTCCTCTCTGTCTGTATATCCCACGCCAGTTTGAGGCTGATCCCCATCAGCGCCAGAACACATGTGGTAATTACAATAGCAAAAGCAATCATTCGGTTCTCCTTTCAGCTTGCGAGGTAGCTTGCATCCGGCTCCCCGCCGCACATGAATGTTTCGTAGTTTTCTTCCTTGTCGTCAATCATATCTTCAAAGGTTCGCTTTCGTTCCGCTACCGGCGTCTGTGCCAGTTCCGTCCTGCTGATACAGAAGTAGCGAACGCTGTCTACCGTATGCGTGACCTCGTGAGGAAGTTTCGCGCAGTCGTTGATGTTCTTCTCATCGCTTTGGATGTCTCGGAGATCCTCTGCCACCCTTGTCAGGTCAGAGAAGAGCATCAGCCCAGGCATCGTGGCCGGCGCTTCTCCTTCCGGAAACAGGCCAATGATGTAAGGATCTTTCAGCGGCATCTGCGCCATCATGCTCTTCACGATCATGTGGCCCTGCACACGATCCCTTGGAGCCTGGATGATCGGAACGCCATTTGTAAGAAAGATCTCGGCCATTGTCTTGCCGGATTCCTTCGACCTTGCCCACATATCCCACGGCGCATAGGTCGCCTGAATCTTTTCATAAACAGGGCTGTTGGCAAGGATCGTCTGTGCAGCTGCCTGCACGATGAGTCCTTTCTCTTCCACTTCCCGATATGCCCATGCTCTGCCGTCCGTGTCAACTGCCCACCAGATGCAGGCTGTCATGTCAAGGCCATAGTCAAACGACCGATAGCGCGGCCAATGGTCAGGAATTCGGAACGACTTCATCGTGTGCGTAGCAAACTGGAACTCCTTGAAGTACCCGCCGCCAAGCGCATCCCAGTCGCCATAGCGGTATGCCAGTTTCAGATCCGTTGGCATCTGGGCAAGCATTCTCAGGTAGTTCGGAGAATGCTCCAACATGTGCGTGTTGTCATCGACCGTAGCGAAGATGAACGTATAGTCTTCCGGATTCTCGTTCTCTTCCGGGTCGAGACAGTTTGTCTTATATTGCTTGTCGATGAAGAGTCTCTTAACCCCAAGTTGTTATCGCAAAGGCTCTTTATCCTCTGCTTCTTCATGTTTCCATGAAGTTCAGACTATCTATTAGAGGGCTTTCCCTCTCGGAGTCTCGTGCGGAGATTGTTTCACTCCGTAGTCGTTGCGCGTGTCCGTTTCGGACTTCCGCTCGGGTTGCCATGCTGTTTACTCCAGTAATCAACATTTCTTCGTTTGGCGTTCTCACCGTGGCTGATCCATCTGCAATTCTCTGGACTGTATCCTTTGCTCGGATCAATGCGGTCTATTGAAAGCATTTCGCGCTTCGGCGTATCTTCCGGCTGGTCATAGTACCCATTTGCGTAGGCCCATTCCTTAAACGCGGGGTAGCTTTCAAATTCGTTCTTGATGCCCTTCCCGCCGTAAGATTCAAACTCGACAAAGTTCGGATTGCTACATCTGGTGTTGATGTTTGCCCAGATCCTATAGAGCCTTGCGAAGCGGTTTCTCATTGAATCTCCATGTGTTGTGTTTGCTTCCAGAAGATGCTCCCTTCTCATACATCCGCATGATTGAGTGTTGCCTCTTCTGAGATCGTGGCCGCTTACCGTTACGGTCATCCCGCATTCACAAACACATACCCACATCGCCAGCCTTGATTTCCCGCCGTTGGTAACTTTGCTCTTCGCTTTGCTGACAACAGTCAGCCTGCCATAGGTGTTGCCAATCTCGTTGATCATCGTAATTTCCTCCAATTACTTCAGTATTCAGTTTAGGTTTTCCCGTTTTTACTCCGTTTTACATCGGCAGATTTTGATGTTTACCGATGGCCCACGCCGCCCAATCTGTTACCCTACCGGCTTTTTATCCGATAGCTCTTATGGTTTCCCATAAGTTCAGCGTACATCATCACCTTGCGGTGCCGGATACTCTTGGAGGCGTTATATTTGTTCAGCCCCTACGCGTTACGGTGTCCTTCAGCCTCTCGCAATCTGAAGGCTTACCACGGTGTTCGCATGACCTTCCGGTTTTAGCCTTCACCGTATTTACCCGGTTTTACAACCCCAGTTGTGGTTTAGGGTTACAGGTTAAGTACATTCGTTTCGGAATCGCATCCGCGCCTCGGAGCAGACCGCCCAGGAAGTTGAATGCACGTTCCGAAAACTGTGTTGCTTCGTCAATAAATATCCAGTGAGTTCACCAGTCAATAATCAGCAGCGGCAGCGCCGCTAATGATATTCCTGACCATTGTACTCGTCTTCGGAATCGTCTCCAGACCAGTGTCCGAATCGGATTGTCGAGCCGTTTACAAAGGTCAGCATATGAGTTGTGCCATTGTATGTCGCGGCCCCGGTCTTTGTTGCCATCCTCCGCATCGGTGTGATATGGTTTTCTTCCAATGCAGGATATGTCTGGCGCATGACCAGGATCTTGATGCCGGGGTTCATCAGCGCGCCGCCGAATGCTTTCGTCCTGACCGCGTGGGTCTTGCCTCCGCCCTTTGCGCCGCCGTAACAAACGAATGGCGTATCAGCCTGGTAGAACAGCAGCTGCTTCGGGTTCGCTTCGCCTGGATCCCATTCGGCGATTGGCTTTCTGTTGTCTTTAACTGCCGGCATCTTACTTGAAGGCGTTTACGCCGCCGACGCCTGCGGCCTTGATGACAAGTGTGCTGTCGCCCTTGTCCTGTTTCCTGTCTACCCAGCCGCCGTTTCCAGGCTGTTTCAGAATGGCCAGATATGCGGAACTTGATTTCGGATCAGCTGCCATCCGTCTTGCCGCCCATGACTCACGCATGTCCTGCGCCCAGTTGAATACCGATTCAAAGTCCGGCGAATCCTTGTAGGCCTTGTACAGTTCATGTGTGAGTCCCAGGTACGTTCTCATGCCCGCTTCATCAGGAAACACGCCGATGTTCCGCACCTGTGCGGCAATGCGCTCATAGGTGCTCTGATGGTTCGACCATGTCGGATGCTTCTTCATGTTCTCGGCAAGCTCCGCGAACTGTTTGACGATGTCTTCCCATCCGGAGCCGTCGTCGCTCCTGCACAGGTCGAAGTACTCCGCCATTTTGTCGTGCAGTTCCTTCGGCGTCTTGTAGGGGAGTTCGATCTCCTCGGTTTCTTCCGGCTGGAAGTTCGTGCCGTTTTCAAATGCGTCCCGGTTCTCCGCTAGGATCGTCTTCTTGTTCTTCGCCCCGGCGGGTCTGCCCCTGCCGCGTTTTTCTTCGTCCATGCTGTTCCTTTCTGCCCGCTGGTTTTCCGGGCTTTTGGGTTATGACCACATCGCGAACTCGTTATACGGCGCGATCCCGCCGTTCGGTCCGTACAGGTCAACAATGTCCTCGGACTCCGCACGCTTGCCGGAGCCGCTCATGAGCATCGCACGCAGTTCATCGTACCGCTGCTGGAAGAATCCCGCCGTTGACGGGTTCTCGTCCAGCAACAGATGCGCCGCCAGCCCATACGGAAGCACCGTCCCCGCGCAGTAGTCGTCGAGGTCGATTTCCTCGGACAGGCTCCCGAGCGGCATCAGGACGGCGCGTCTGCCGGTCTCCCACTCTTGCCATTTCGGGAACGTATCCGAGTATGGGTATAGTTCATTCTGAAGAACATTCAGAATGGCGAGAGTCCGGTTCTGGTACTCTACTGTATCATCATGCCGGTACTTCCCCGCATCGTTCAATTCGTCCATCATCGTGATGGCCCGCTGGAAAACGTCCATCCCGGTGATAGACCCTGTCGTTGTGTACGCCATGATTACTCCTCATGCTTGCCGGTCAGCTGATGCCCCGCCTGATGTAACCCGGTCGCGCCGAACCCGCTGACGATCCCTATCGCAATCGCGTTCAGGATGTCGCCCGCAGGGAAGTCGGCAATCACATACATGGCCACTACGCCAAGGATGCCGCCGAGTGCGCCGCAGATAATCGGAATCCACTCGTCACATCTGTGCGTTGCCTTGACCGCTTCTGCCACCAGAAAACAAATGATAGTAATCGCCCATACAGTTACGCCTTCCATTCTTATGCCCCCCAAATCATTTTGACTAATACGCCGATGACGGCGCTTCCTGTGACTCCTATCCCCCAGAGGATAGCCGTCAGCTTCGTGTTGATGACCGCAAACTCAACGTCCTTCTGAGCCATTCGCTCTTCCAGACTCTTGATGCGGTCTTCCAGTTCCTTGATGTCCATCGCCATCACCTCTCTATTAACAGGAGTTTCACCCAGAGCGCGTAATCGCATTCGCCGGTTCTCTCCATGTCATAATAACGCCTTGCGTGGTTTACGCCTATTTCGGTAAGCGGCCCGAAGTAGCCGTCAATGCTTCCGCAGTTGAAGCCCCTTCTTGTCAGCAGCCCCTGAAGAATCACATTGTCCACGGAATACTTGCTGCTTCTCTTCAGCGTACCCGGTTTCCATCCGTGACTCTCAATATTTGTATTCGCTGACGAATTTCCAATGACAGGCTTCACATCCGTATTGGTGTTTGCGCTTGCGACTGGCTTCGCTCCAACAACGCTTGCAAGACCGTCCAAATACGATCCTGACTCAAAGTCTCCATGCGGCATTTCTTCAACTTGCTGGCCCTTTTCCTTGTACCGCAGAACGCAGTTCCAAGGATAATTCCAGTACCCTTGCAATCTTATTTCGTTTCCGCTCTGATCGCCTGCCTGCGGATGACCTTCGTCTGTCCGGCAGTTCGCAACCTTGCCGTTGCCTATTGCGATGCAAGTGTGAGCCGAGTAGTTCAGCAGAACATCACCCGGCTGGAGTCCTGCTCCGCTGCTAAGGTTCACAAGGTTCGTCACATCCGTGAAGCCGCAGCCAAGGAATGCACCCCTCATGTTGCCCGTATAGGATGCACCGCCCTGTCGCACGGGAACTCCTGCTATTTCATACGCCTCAATGACGAATGAGGAGCAGTCGAAGTCAGGCCCCCATCTGTCCACTTGGCTGTAGCCGTGGCTGTTGTCGTTTGCAGTGTCAATCGCCCACTGCACAGCTTTCTCTATTGCTGTCATGTTGCTACCTCATCCCAGCCGTACACACCGGGCTCCCATACGTTCGCATCAACATTAGAAATCCAATGCTTCTCGTTATGGCTTGTTTTATCGCCTATGTTATATGCGTCCTGTGCTCCTGTTGGCTGAATCCATTCAGGCCACTCTTCCGTTGAAGTCCTAACCCACAGGGCCGGGACATTCGGCGGCTCCCATCCGATCTGGGAAGTATGTTCCTGCACGCAGCGATACAGCAGTTCTTCGTACTGCCGTCTGTCGCCAACGGAATATTCCGTGTCTGCCGTCCATGCCGGGAACAGATTTGTCACAGTTTCAGCTTGCTCGTCTGTCAGATACCCGGTTGCCAGCGTGATGCTGTGCGCGATCATGATGGCTTTTTCGGCATAACTCATCCAGTCACCCCCAGAATCTCAAGCGCATCCATAATATCCTGATAGTTTTCCCGGACATTAACTTCTTCTTCGCTATACTCGTACCACCGCAAGATGCTCTCTGTTTCGTCCCATGCGTCACACGCTTCCTGTCCGGGAACATCGATCACTATCTCAACATCTTTCCCGCCATTCGGATACTCGGCAACAACTTCGTAATGCCATTGTTCCGGGATGTATTCCTGTGCCGGGTGATGTGCAATCACGATGGTGTCTTCCAAGTAATACCCGCGAAAGAAATCAGGGTTTTGGACTTCGTTCCCGTCTTTATCAATGATTCTCATTTCACGGCTCCTTTATGCGGTACGCTTCCATACGTATACCGACAGATACGGTGGCATGTTGTTGTGTGCTGTGCCGCTTCCTTTACTGCCGGATGTATTAGCTGTTGTTTCAACGGTATGAGTGTGAGCACCAGTTGATTTCATCATGGAGTCCGATTCTGTCGCAGCTGCCCAAACCGCATTGTTTGTGCCATACACCCACGCATACCCGGAAGACCCACCGGACGGTGCTTTGTATCTCATCGCGTGGATATGATTGCCGTTGCTCTTTGCCGTGCCAGACAAAGCAGGAATGCTGTGATTATGTGACGGCATATTTTGTTCTGTAAGTGTGACCGTTGCCGCACCGCCTGTGTTCCCGGCGGCTTGGCTCGCCCCGGAAGAACCGCCGTCTGTCGCAGCGAGCAGGAATGCCCCGGTAATTCGCGCCCAAGTGCCACCGAACAACGAGGCAGGACTTGTACTGTTGACAGACATATAGATTGCACCGACAGGGTAAACGAGATTCAGAAGGGCTGTGTCAGTCGGATGCACATGGTCTTCCCTTGCGTACTTATCAGATGCCCCAACCGCAGCAGTTCCGTCTACTTTAGGAGCTGCTGTCGCCGGATAAATAGTATGCTCTGCACCTTTGGCCTTGTTCAGCAAATACGCCAGAGTGCTGTCATTGGTTAGATTGCGTTGTTCTGCCATCTGCCCTCACCTACTTCGCATCGCTCGTCATCCGTACACGGATTTCCACGTTCGTCACCGTTACGGGCAGCATCTTCTTCTCCACTTTCAGGATCAGCCTGTAGTACACGAACTTCTTGGCTTTCAGCTTCGTCTTCGCCATAAACGGCTCTCCGGGGATCTTCGCCTTTTCGCTGGATACGTTCTTCTCGAGGAACGTGTTCTTCCGGTCGGTAATCACCGTCACGTCCACGCTTGTGCCTTCCACGGGTTTCAGGCCGACCCACAGCGCCGCCGAATACTTCCTCGAATACGCAGCCCCGAAGTCAATCGCTCCGGACTGCCAGTCGGCTTTGATAGCGTAGCCGTCATCGCCGACCACGTAGTCAGACATGCGCCGGATCTTCCCGTCATGGCTCCCGACATACAGGTCGCCGTGGAACGAGCACATTGCCGTGCAGTCGAAGTTCTCGTACCGATACCATGCGTCCAACGCATAGTTCCATACCAGCGCCATGCCGTCCCCGATCAGGTAGAACTCCTGGTTGTCGTTGTCATCCCACATCCGGCATGTCTTGAAGTCGATCTCCTTGATGCTCTTCTGGATGCGGTCGGAGATCCTCGATGCGTTCCGCTCGTCCCTGCCGATGGCCGAGGAGTATCTGGAAACGCTTCCCCATTTGTACAGTTCCGTGCCGGAAACCGTCACCGGGCTGTTCTCCACCAGTTGCACCTGACCGGGGGCCACATTGCCTTTCTCCCGGTTCACCGGTGTGCAGTAGATGCTCGGCGTGAGGTCGCCTGTCGCCAGTTCCACAACGCCGTGCTGCAGGCTCCAGCATTCCCTCGGCTTGTAGGCGATCAGCGCACCGCCGTGCCGGATCATGTCCGTGATCGGTTCGTTGGCGTCTCCGATCAGAACTTCGTACTGGTCTGGGTAATAATCGGCTCTCGGCATTCCGTCATAGTCCATGCCGGAGTAGATCGCCTTATTGCTGCCATCTCCGTACAGGAAGATTCTGGTATCGGTCGTGCCGGAGTAAAACTCCGAAAACAGCATACTTGCTACCTGACTGCGGTAGTCCTGGATCAAGGCATCGTCCGAATGCGTCTTAACAGAATAAGTAACCTCGATGCTGTTAACGGCAGCTGACAGCGTACTGGTGAAGGTGATCGTATCCGTGTTTGCCGTGAACGTGTAGGTGGGGTCTGCGCTCCCGTCGAGATATTTGGCAGAGACAATCGCCTTTGCTTTCTCTGGGAGTTTGAAGGTCTTGTTCGTATTCCCGTCCGGCGACAGCCATACGCGCCGCTTGTTGATGAGCAGATTCACATACTCGCTTGTCAGCTCCCCAGCATCAGCGGATGCCGTAGGCCCGATGCTGATTGCCACCAGAGGCACGTAGCCTACCACCGGGACAATATTGATTCCGTCATACTGGTAGTATTCGTAGCCGTTGAGGATATAAACGATCCCGTCAAACTGGAAGAAGTGTACGCCCTTGCCTGTGTTCACAGCACCGACCGCTGTCGCTCCATAGCTGTCCGTGTCGGCATCGTACAGGCTCCAGATCGTATCGTCACACGCAGCGAGAAGAACGTCCTTGCCGCCGAGTACGCCAGACCACAGCGCAACAATAGGCTTCGTGTCGGCTGGGTCTGCCTTCGCATACATCGGGATTCCGTACAGCGTGTAGCCGTCCCCGTTCGGGAGTAGACAGTTGTGGTCGATTGCATACATCGCACCGTCAGCAGCGATATACAGATAAGTCTCCGGGGCAAGAGCCTGAAGCTCGTCATACAGGGCGCTGAACGATAATAGAGTGCCGGAGCCTTGAGAGCCGGACAGCACGCCGTCCGATACTGACCAGATGTCAGACGGCAGATGCAGTACGCCGTTCTTCACTTCTGCATCGCCGACGGACAGGATGCCGTTTTCCACCACGCCGCCGCTGGTATCGGTCGGCACGACTTTCCCGCTGTCGCCGCTGACGGAGTCATAGTATTCCGCAAGCTCTGAGGCCTTCACGTAGTCCGAGAGCTTCACGATCTCGCCGCTGAGTACCGCCGAGTAGGTAGGGCCAAGCCCGGCCACAAACTCCTGCCCCGGCCGCAGCTTGAGGTTGCCGTCCCTCGTGATTCTCCAGTTGACCATCTTCGAGGCTTCGCCCAGCCGCAGCCGGGTGTCGCCGTCCGGGTGTTCGTTCAGCCCGTACCACTTCTGGACAGAGAAGACCCTGTCGTTTGTTCTGGCTGTTATCGTAGCCATCGGCTGTCACCCCTTACGCCGTTCTCTGCCAGACATAAACCGCCAGATACGGAGGCATCTTGTTTACTGCTGCGCCTGTGGTCGTGTTGTTCCCGGTGTTGTGGGCCGGAATCGTGACGGTGTGGGTATGTGCGCCTGCGCTGTCCATTCCGGCGCTGCTGGAACCTGCGGCCTTCGCGCCATTGTGCCACTCGCAGCCCCAGTCACGGTTCGGGCTGCTGTCCGAGGCATACCACGCCCCGTGGACATGGGCGCCTGCGCTTTCCGCTGTCCCGTTCGTAATCTTCGCTATGGAGTGCGTGTGGGCCGGGATGTTGTTCGCCGTCAGCGTAACGGTCTCAGCGCCACCCGTGCTTCCTGCGGAGTACGTGTCCCCGGCAGAGAGCAGGAACCTGTCCTTGATCTGCGTCCACGACCCGCCGAACAGCGTCCCCGGATTCGTGCTGTTCACCGACAGGTAGATGCTTCCAACCGGGTAGATCAGATCCACCACAGTCGGGGAGATCATTCTCCAGATGTCGCTGTCTTCTTCATATACAAATTCGACCACGCTTCCCGCCACCCACGAACAGGGCGGCTTCACGCCGGGCCGGTTGTTGTTGTTCGTCAGGATGCTCTTGGCTCCGGTACCGTTGACGTTCAGCGTCGGGTTCGCCGCCTCGTTGGTGTTGGTGAACCGAATCGCAATCGTCGCCCCGTTAATCAGCGTGGTGAAGTCGGAAAGACCAACAACCTTTGCCGCCACATCAGCGGCAGTCGTGCATTTCCCGTACAGGGAGCTTGTCATCAGGTACTCCGTGCCGCCGATGTTTGTTTTTGCTATAAATCCCATAACTTACTCCCTGAACATTTGCTGCATCATCTTGATGCTCCGTTCCCAATCCATCGAATGCTCACTGATAACATCGTATGCCAGTTGCATCTCAGGATTCCCGTCTGGCATCATTGGGCTTGCCATCTTCTGAAGCTCAGCAAGTTCCATTGTATAGTGGCCCATTTCTTCCATTGAAAGTTTATAAAACATCTGAGCCAGTTCAGGCTTCGATGTCTTATAACACATAGCTTTCTTGATATATTTTTCTGCGTCGCCAAGCTCTTCCATCACGTAGCCCGTGATTTCCTTGAACAGCTTCACAGAGTCTTCCATATTAATCCCCCCATTGCAGGAAGGCGGGAAGATATACTTCCCGCCCCTTATAAACTCAGGTTGCCGCTACAGGCGGGTTGGTTACGAACCGCACAAGGTCGTTCGCCTGCCTTTGGTATGCTTCAAGGTTCGTTGGTGTGTACATTCACTTCGTCCTTTCACAGTTGCCGAATCACTTTCGCCGGATTCCCGGCCACTACCGTGTTTGGCGGTACATCATGCGTCACCACAGAGCCTGCGCCGACTACGGCGTTTTCACCGACGGTCACTCCCGGCAGAATGGTCGCGTTCGCCCCGATCCACACGTTCTTTTCGACCGTTACGGATTCTGGGATTCTTACATCCCGGTCTTCCGGGGCGAGGCAGTGGTTGATCGTCACAATCGTTACGCCAGGGCCAATCTGGACATCATCTTCGATGCGGATACCGCCGAGGTCTTGAAAGAAGCATCCACAGTTCAGAAACACATTCTTGCCGAACCGGATATTCTTTCCGCAATCGGTATAGAACGGAGGCGAGAACGCAAATGTATCGTCTATCTTCACGCCTGTCAGCAGCGACATCAGTGCACGGTTTTCTTCAATCGTGTGATATCTGCCGTTGATTTCAGCGGTGATTTGCAGGGCGTCCTGCGTCCATTCATTCAGAAGCTCCGCTACTCCGGCCACTGCACTTTCCTCATGATGTGCCCGCATCCCACACGGACATCGGTGTACACCGGAACATGCGCCTGTACACATCTCTCGCAGAAGAACAGGTCTTCGGAAAGCATGGCTTCGTTCGGGTCCGGCTTGTTCACCCAGTCGTACCAGGGGAACTCCAGTTTCGGGAACAGCCCCACTTTAATGAGCGCACAGCCCATGCCGCCCCCGTGAATCCGGACTTTCTTTTTGCCTTCCGCTTTCATCGCTTCCAGCTGCTGTACCGTGTACTCGGACTCAAACGGATAGTTCCGGTAAGGGAATCCGAACTCGTTCGGGTTGTCGTACCGGCAGACGTTCATCCGCCCTGAGTATTCGTTCTTCTCGCCCCTGTGGGCGTAGTAGCCGAGGCACACATCCACCGGGTCTTCCAGCAGATTCCGAAGCGCGTCCTTCGGCAGGACAACATCGTTGTCTACCATCAGCACGTAGTCGTACTTCCCGTCAATCGCAGCCTGGGCAATCTTGTTCCGGGCAGTCGCGCAATCATATCCTTTTACATATTTGAAGTCGGCGATATTTCCGCACTTGTCCAGATCCCAGATCGCCTGATACGTCTCAGGAAAGATCGACTCAAACGTAGGAACCGCAATCAGGATTCTCGGCACGCAAATGCCTCCTCCCATGTCATGTCCCTGTACTTCCGGTAGTATTCCTTCCGGTAACACTTCGGGTCGTTGACCCAGTCCTTAAACCCCGCATAATGCACGATGGCCGGATTGTCCGTAAACCCGTTGCAGTAACATTCGTTGAACCTCGGGTCCATCTTGATGAACTTCCTCGGCGCACCGAACTTGTTCCAGGCGTCCTGCTCCACGAACCGCGTCCACTCCGTGTTCAGCCATTTGATGATCTGGTCCTCGATGTCCGTCTTCCGGATCGTCTCCAGGTTGAACATGCAGACGCCCACGTTGAAGTAGTCCATGCCCCAGGGTTTCCAGTAGTCGTTGTTCCGCTCTTCACAGGCAATGCACCACTTGCCGCCCATCTTCACATTCCACAGTTCGTCGATGTTATCGACCACCACAGTGTCCACATCCAGCTGCAGAACTTTGTCCAGGGACTCGGGCAGGATCTTGCAGTAGCAGGCCCGCACCAGCGCCATGTAAGTAAACTGAGACCTCATGTTCGGGCCTCCCTGGGGAAACCAGGGCTGGCCCGAAACATTGATCGTCTCAATCAGAGGCGGCAGCGCTTCCGGGAACTTATCGTCCTCAATCAGGAAGTAGATTTTGTCTACGCTGCTGTTGGCGATCAGCGACTTCGCCGCGACCACCATATGCGGATATAGATTTCGTGAACCCGAGTAAACTGCCGCTCTCATCAGATCTCTCCTTTATCAGGTGGTGCCGCCCGCAGCACTGGAGGCTACGAGGATGCCAGCCGCCTTCTTGTCGAAGACGAAGCAGTCATACAGGAGACGGCCCTGAACGACGTGACCGTCGATGTCGGGGTGATCCTGGATGATACGCATGGTCTCGATCTTCTTCGGGGAGATGCAGCAGCCCTTCGTGACGATCATGTAGAGAACGCCGTCGGGCATGTAGCTGTCGGGAACAGGAACGATGTGCAGACCGTCGAGAGTACCGAACTCGCCGTTTACGACGATGCCCTTGGCAACATCCTGCAGGGTAGCGCCGGTTCCGACAATCTGGTCAGCCAGTTTGCACTTGATGAACTCGGACTCCGCGATGAACAGGACGCGGCCCTTCTTGGGAACCAGGGCGTTGTTCAGTTCGGCGTTGTGGGTCATGATGGTCTCGACAATGTTGGACTTGGTCAGGCTCACATTGTACTTGATGAAGCCCTTGCCGCCGGTGCCGAAACCGGTCACGCCGTTGCCTGCAGCGATAGCGGCCAGACGGTACTGGTCAACCATCGGGATGATGACTTCCTTGGTCTGGCGGGAAAGAACCTTGCCAGCAGCCTTGATCATCAGGGTGCTGTTGTTGTTGCGCTTGTCGATGGCGCCGTTGAAGCTCTTGTCCTGGTTGACAGTCAGCTCCTGATAGGTGTCGCCAAGCTCGGTCAGGGAACCGAAACGGGAAGTGCCGTCTACGAGGTCCCAGTCATAGTCCTGCATCGGCAGGGTGTCAACGGAATAAATGCGGACGGTCGCAACGCCGGTCCAGTCGTAGTCCTTGCTGAAAATGCCTTCAGTAATAGACTCCTTCGTGAATGCCTCCATTACCTTCGGGGAGGCTTTGCTGGCAAAGTTAATTGCCATGATATATCACCTCTAAGTTATCAAAATTCAGCGTCCCACCCTTCATCGAAAGCATCGCGGCCCGCAGAAGATCCGGCCGATTTCGTGCTTCCGGTAGAACGCGCTTTGTTTTTCTTCTGCTGTTTCACATCCTCAAGGTCCTTCTTCAGGGCCTTGATCTCGTCTTTCAGTTTCCTGTTCTCGAACCGCTGGTACGCGCCGAGAAGGTCGCCGTCGCTCTGGTTCATGTCGTCCCAGACTTCTTTCGGAATCGACTCCGCTTTCACGTCCGGGTACTTTTCCATAAACCGCGCCACTTCCCTCTGGCTGCGCTCCTGCCGCTCCGCTTCCGGATCTGCCGGGGCATAGCCCGCAGGCACAAACTCCGTCCGCATCTTCACGGCCTGGGCGGCTGCTGCCGCAGGCGACAGGTCTTCGCCCTTCGCTTCCGCCCTGGCAATCAGCGTCCGGATTCGGGTCTCGTCAATCAGCCCGTCAATATCCCCGCCTCTTGCCTCTGCCAGTTCCGTCAGGAAACTCTCGTACATCCGCAGCCGTGCCACGTCGTCCTTAACGCCGTCCCACTTCTCGCGGATCCGGTCATAGTCCAGGCCCTTCTGGGCAAGTGCTACGACTTCGTCTCTGCTGACTGACTTCTCTTCGCCGAGGTGCTTGAGGACAAACGATTCAGCCTGGTCCGGCTCCCCCTCGTTTCCCTGTTCCTCGCCTTCCGAGGCCTCGTCAGCTTCTCCACCTTCGTTCCCGTCTGCTTCCTGCTGGTCTGCATCCGCTTCCGTTTCCTCGCTTCCCCCGTCAGTCTCCGGCTCTTCAGACTCGTCCTCTCCGGCATCCAGACCGTCGTCGTAGATCTCCGGTTCGTCTTTGTCTTCCCAGCCTTCGTCGAACGCAGCCGACGTCTCGTCTGCCATTTCTTCTGCCGTGTTCAGCCCGGTGGTTTCTTCGCTCATAAAATTGTCTCCCTTCCCCGCTGGTTTTGCGGTTCCGTTCATCTTGTATTTCAAACAGGGTCTGTGTTCCCTGATTGATTCCTATCGTTGACTTTTTTTGTTCATGTTATCCATTGCTTTTCTTCATGGATATCTCAAAGAAAAAGGGCCATCATCATTCGCAAAACCTGCGAGTGACAATGACCCTGTGGTTGGGGACTTGCACCCTCCTGCATCTCAGTGCAGTATCTATCTCTCATTCCTTGGCAGGGGGAAATGAGCTTATTCACTTGTGGAGATTTCCACTCCCCAGCTTCCTCTCAACAAACGACATGACCCTCTCATGCCAGCTGTCGTGTTGTCTAACGAAAGGAGGTTACACACATGCAAAAACACAGTTATCTGTCCTGAATAACTAAGTGTTCTTTTTCAAGTACCCCTATATAGCACTTATTCTGCTATCGTCAATACTATATCTCGTTTTTTCTTCCCACTAACCCGTGTATTGCATTTCCAGTATTTTTTTTCATACCACCCTTTTCATAAACACCCCCCACCACTTTTCCCCTACCCCCCTCCATCCTATCTCGTGATTATCTCGTGAATTTCACATGATAATCACATGATAATCCGTCAAAATATCTGAGGGGTCATGAGTCTGTGAAAAGTAATATATATAATTTATAAAACATCAAAAACATTTGAGGACTCATCAGTCTCTGAAAAGCCCAATGTATACGTGTTCTTACGACGGGCGTACCCTTTTTCCTGGCCCCCGCCCCCGGTGCCCCTACCATAAATCGGCAGCGTCGCAAAATATCGAAACTGAAAATTACTTTTTGC
>Ga0310786_10002667_pt1 | contig 26898 bp, 21 predicted proteins | sample AusTroGonzalo_MG_FD_203881 | JGI IMG/M metagenome (GOLD analysis project Ga0310786, IMG submission 203881) | Bovine rumen microbial communities from tropical cattle in Woodstock, Queensland, Australia - Gonzalo_03 (v2) (version 2) | ecosystem: Host-associated > Mammals > Digestive system >...
CAGGATACGGTCGGCATGGCGAATGGTGGCGAGGCGGTGGGCGATGACGATGGAGGTACGCCCCTGCATGACGCTTTCGAGGGCCTGCTGCACCACATGTTCGCTCTCCGAGTCAAGGGCCGAGGTGGCTTCGTCGAGGATAAGGATGGGAGTGTCGCGGAGCACGGCGCGGGCGATGGAGAGTCTTTGGCGCTGGCCGCCGGAGAGGGTAAGGCCACGGTCGCCCACCAGGGTATCGTAGCCCTGCGGCAACGCCTCGATGAACTCGTCGGCATGGGCGATGCGTGCCGCCTCGCGTATCTGCTCGCGGCTGTAGCGTGTCGAGCCGAAGGCTATGTTGTTGGCCACGGTGTCGTTGAAGAGGATACAGTTCTGGCTGACGAGGCCAAACTGGCGCCGCAGCGAGTTGATGTTCAGGTCGGCGACGGGGTGCCCGTCGACGGCTATCACACCCGCCGTGGGGTCGTAGAAGCGCGGCAGGAGGTCGACCAAGGTGCTCTTGCCGGCCCCCGAGGGACCCACGATGGCCAAGGTCTGCCCCTTGGGGATGGTCAGGTCGATATGGTTGAGCACCGTGTGTGCCGTGCCGTCGTCTTCGTAGCTGAAACTGACATCGTGCAATTCGATGCCCTGGGAGAAGCCCTGCAGGCTGAAGGCGTCGGGTTTTTCGACGATGACCTCGTCGGCGTCGAGCACCTCGAGGAAGCGGGCCGCCGAAGCACTGCCCTTCTGAAGGCTGTTGTAGGCACGCACCATCGACTGGATGGGATGCATCAGGCGGGCAAAGACAATGACAAAGAAGATGAAGACCGACGGCAGGATATGTCCTCCGATGACCCACGAACCGCCGACGATGATGATAATCACCAAGGCCAGGGTGCCCAATATCTCGGAGAGGGGCCGCGACAGTTCGCGGCGGCGGGCCACGCGCACCATCGTGCGGGCGTAGTCGCTGTTGGACTGGCGGAAACGGTCGGCACGGTCGTCCTCGCGTCCGAAGCTCTTGATAGCCCGCAGGCCTGTCAGCGACTCGTCGAGCAACGCGAAGAGGCGTCCCAGCCCCTCCTGCCCACGCTGCGAATTGCGCTTCAGACTACGTCCTATCTTGGCCATCAGCCACACCCCCCCGGGCAACACCAGCAAGAAGAGCACGAAGAGGCGCCACGAGACGAAAAGCAGCGTGCCACAGAAGACCAGCACCTGGATGGGGTCGCGGACAAAGGCCTCCATGGTGCTTACCACGCTCCATTCCACGTCGACCAGGTCGTTGGCCATACGGCTGATGAGGTCGCCACGACGCCGACGGCCAAAGTAGCTGACCGGCAGGATGGTGATGCGGCGGTAGAGGTCGTTGCGCAGGTGCTCGATAAGACCGTTGCGGGTGATGTTGAGGAAGACATAACTCAGGTAGCGGAACAGGTTGCTCAGCAGCGAGCAGCCCAGGTAGCCGCCTGCGATGACCAGCAGACAAGGCCACAGCCCATAGAGGTCACGGTAACGGTGCAGGTGCCAGAAAGCCCAGTCAGTCAGCGCATGCTGGTCGAGACCGAACGAGGGCTCGGCAGCCGACACCTCACCGGTGCCGAACAGCAACTCCACGAAAGGCACTATCATCACATACGACCCCAGGTTGAAGGCGATGTGCAGCACGTTGAAGAGGATGTTCAATCCCAACTGCCACGGGAAGTAGCGCAGATAGCGGAATATGCGGAGGATGGGCTTCATCTCATTCTTCTGATTTGCTTATGGGAAATATCGGTGCCCCCGCGGGCGGTGAGGCGCTCGGCGCGCAGTCCTTTCTCGCGCAGCCTGGCCATCACGGCCTGTGCGTCGGCCTGCTTGGGGCACTCTATAGCCACATGCACACGCGGATGCGCTATCAACCAGGTTGCCAGGACATCGACCACGGCAGTTTCGCCGAGGTCCATAGCCATCAGGCTGTCGTTCAGCACCACACGCTTGCCAGCGAACGCCTTCGCGCGGCCGTAGCCCACATAGGGAAGCATGCCCTCGGCGTCGAGCACCACGGCGGTTTCGTATTGCTCGCTGAGCATCAGCACGGTATCGGAAACCCCTGCGGGCGACACCACCTGCATCCGGCAGAGGCGCATCGGCTCGGGCCGTGCGGCGGGATAGAGGTCGAACATCAGGATGTCGCTCCCTTGCGAGCCACCTTCCATGCGGCCGCTGCAGTAGGCCTGACGCCCGTCGGCGGTGACGCCGAAGCTGAGTTCATCGTCTTCGCTGTTGATGGGGAGGCCCAGGTTGGTGGGACGGTTGCCATAGGGGTCGGCCAGATTGGCGAAGTATACGTCATAGCCGCCGAAGCCCTGCCATCCGTCGCTGAGGAAGTAGAGGGTGCGTCCGTCGGCGGCGAGGAAGGGACATTTCTCGTTGCCTGCGGTATTGACCGCCGAACCGAGGTTCTCGGCACGGCTCCAGTCGCCATTCTTCAGCCGGTGGCAGCGCCAAAGGTCGATGCCGCCCAAGCCCCCTTTGCGGTTGGAGGCGAAGATGAGGGTCTGCCCGTCGGCGCTGACGGAAGGCTGCGACTCCCAGGTGCGGTCGCCGTTCACCTGCGGCCCGCAGCTCTCGGGCTGCTGCCACTGGCCATTGACGCGGCGCACGCGGTAGATGTCGCTATTGGCGTAGCCGCCATTGTTGCGGATAACAGAGTAGTAGAGTTCGCTGCCGTCGGCGGTGAGGCTTACACCCCCCTCGGGGTCGCCGCTGTTGAACGGCGGCGGCAACTCGACGCCCTTGCTGAACGTGGTGTCGTCCTGCCGCTTGCTGCTGAACAGGCGCCACTGCTTGCGCTCCAGCTCACGGGCGTAGAAGGTACGTTCCTTCGAAGCCGGCACCTCACGCAGGTAGTAGAAGGTCTGCCCGTCGTGGGTGAGGAAGGGGAGCATCTCGCTGTTGCGCGAGCTCACCCCCGGCACACGGTGCGGGTCGAAAGGGGCTGCGTTGAGCACCGCCTCGGCCAGGAAGCGCGACCAATGGAGGTAGTTCGACGCCTCTTCGTAGACTGCCGTCACCGCCTTGTCGTTGCTTCCGTCGGCCAGTCGGAAATAGGCCTCCAACTCGGTGACCGCCTCGTCGAAGCGGTCGTCGGTATAGTGGATGAGGGCCATGTAATAGTGGGCCAGCGGATGGGGGTAGTCGGGTGCCAGTTCGATGCAGCGGCCGAAGTAACGGCGGATAGCCGTCACGTTGAAGCCATCCTTCACGGCCGTCATGCCCAGCCAGAACTGAGGGTCGGCGGCTTTGGGGTTGCGGGCCGCCACCTTGCGCATCTGCTGCGCCGCCTCGCGGTACTGCCGCTGCCCATAGCATGACAGCGCTTTCTCATAGGAAGCCTTGTCCGCAGGCTTCACCTGCGAATGGAGGGAGGCCAAAGGGAGAAAGAAAAGGAGAAGTACAAGATATTTTAAGGAGCTCCATCTTTGAGGGGAGTTCAAGGAGTTCAAGACAAATGTGCGAGAGGGTACTATTGTCCTGAACTCCATGAACTCCTTGAACTTCCTGAACTCCCCACTCAACTTGAACTCCCCAATCAACTTGAACTCCATAACCTCAAAGCTTACTCGGGTCTATCTCGAAATGTGCGTCGGGGCCGTTGCAGGGATTGGCACAGGCGATGGCGCAGTCGGCACAGGAGGTAAGTTCGCCATGGAGGCGCTTCTTCACCATGTCGCCCACGGCGTCGCGCAGCTTGTCGATGGCGATGCCGCGTATCACCTCGTCGCAGAAGGCATAACTCAGCATGGTGACGGCGGTCTTGCGGCTGATGCCGCGGGTCATCAGGTAGAACAACGCCTGGTCGTCGAGCTGGCCGATGGTGCTGCCGTGCGAGCACTTCACGTCGTCATTATAGATTTCCAGGAAAGGACGCGTATCCACATGGGCCTTGTCGGTGAGCAGTATGTTGCGGTTGGTCATATAGGCCTCGGTCTTCACGGCGCCGTCCTGCACCAGCACGTGGCCGTTGAAACGGGCACGGGCGGCATCGTCGATGATGCCCTTGTACAGCTCGCGGCTGTAGCAATGCGGCTTGGCATGTTCGACGAAGATGTAGTTGTCGCACTGCTGCTCGCGGTCCATCAGGTAGAGCCCGTTGGCTTCGCAACTGCAGCCTTCGCCGGTCATACGCACCTCGACGTTGTTGCGCACATGGCCGCCGCCGAGGGTGACGGTGCACATCTCGAGTCGTGCGCCGGCACGCAGCTCCACCTTCAACTGGGTGAGGTGACGGGCCGGAGTATAGGGGCCTTGCAGACGGTAGAGGCTGAGGCTGGCGCCTTCGTCAACCGTCACCTGCAGATGTTCCACATCGGGCATCACGGTATAGTCACCCGTGTCGTTGAGCATAAACAGCGGGGCGTCGTCGGCCGAGCAGAGCACCAGCTTCCGCTCGCTGCCGGCGGCCACGGTCAACGGCTGTCCCGCCGCCGTACTCCGCCAGTCATCGCCCCATATATTCGGTAGTTGATCCTTGCGTATCATGATTCACACATTAACACATTAACGCATTCTCGAATTAACACATTAACGAGTTCACTCATTAACGAGTTCACCCATTCAGTTCCTCTCTAATCCACTCATAGCCTTTCTCCTCGAGCTCCAACGCCAGCTCCTTGGGACCGGTCTTGACGATGCGGCCCTCGTAGAGCACATGCACAAAGTCGGGCACGATGAAGTCGAGCAACCGCTGGTAGTGGGTGATGACGATGGTGGCGTTGTCTTTGGAGCGCAACTGGTTGACGCCACCGGCCACGATGCGCAGGGCGTCGATGTCCAGACCGCTGTCGGTCTCGTCGAGGATGCTCAGCGTGGGGTTCAGCATCGCCATCTGGAAGATCTCATTCTTCTTCTTCTCGCCGCCGCTGAAGCCCTCGTTCACCGAACGGTTGGCCAGGTTGGTGGTCATCTCCACCACCTTCTTCTTCTCCTCCATGAGCTTCAGGAACTCGCTGCCGCTCAGCGGGTCGAGGCCATGGTATTTGCGCTGCTCGTTGACGGCGGTGCGCATGAAGTTGGTGATGCTCACGCCCGGAATTTCCACCGGATACTGGAAGCCGAGGAACAAGCCTTCGGCGGCACGCACGTCGACCGGCAGGCCCAGGATGTCCTTGTCCTTGAACAGCACCTCACCGGCGGTGACGGTGTATTTGGGGTTGCCGGCCACCACACCCGCCAAGGTGCTCTTGCCGTTGCCGTTGGGACCCATGATGGCGTGCACTTCGCCACGGTTCACCTCGAGGTTGACGCCCTTCAATATCTCACGGTCGCCTATCGAGGCATGCAAATTGCGTATCGAGAGTAGAGACATATCGTTACAAATATCTGGTTTTTATTTATATATAATATTTCTTCACCTGAGTTTTAAATGACAAATATACATAAAAAATCCGAATTACGCACAGACCTGTGAAAAAACATCCCCTCCTCTCCTCCCGCACCATCTACTCACCAACACCTTACCAACGACTTACCAACGCCTTACCAACACCTACCAGCGTGGTAGTAGGTATGACGTCTAAAAGACTTATTTACAGCCATTAGCAAAAGTAGCTTCGAAACCTCCAAAATTTTAATATTTTTTAGGTTTATTAACTTAAATTAATGTTAATTTTCACACATCTCTGTGTATATCGATTTTTTTGTGTAAATTTGCAGCCTGATATGAAAACGCCAATAGTCACACTGACAACCGATTGGGGCGACCGGGGCTTCTTCGCCGGCATGGTGAAGGGGGCTTTGATGCGCCTGGTGGAGGGTGTGCAGGTGGTGGACATCAGCCACCGCATCGAGGCGTACAATATTATGACTGCCAGTTTCGTGGTGCGCCACGCCTGCCTGGGATTCCCCGAGGGGACGGTGCATCTGGTCGACGTGGCGTCGCAGCCGCCCTTCGTGGCCGTGCGGGCCTACGGACAGTATTTCCTCTGCTCCGACAACGGGCTGCCGGCGTTGGTGTTCGGCGACGCGGTGGAGGAGGCGGTAACGCTGCCTGTCCAGGAGAACGGCATCTACAACTTCGCCGCCTACAACCTCTTCACGCCGGCGGCGGCACGGCTGCTCACCGGCGCCCCCCTGCACGAACTCGGCACCGCCCACACACAACTGCTGCAACGGCCGCGGACAGGGTTCCTCGCCCAGGGGGAGTATATCCGCATCTATGTGCACTATGTCGACGACTACGGCAACGCCTACCTCGGCATGAGCTACCGCGAATTCGAGGAGTTGCGCCAAGGGCGCGCTTTCACGCTGATGGTGAACGAGCTGAGGGTCTCGGAGCTAAGTCCTTCTTACCAGAAGCCGGCAGCCGACGGGGGCCTGAGGCTCACCGTGTCGGCTACCGGACAACTTGAATTAGCGCTGCAAGGACGCTCCCTCGCCCAACTCGCAGGACTCAAAGTCAACGGAAGCGTCTTGCTACAGTTTAAGAGTTAGGAGTTAGGAGTTAGAAGTTAGAAGTTAGGAGTTAGGAGTTCTTTTTTTCATCATTTATGGACTGCGACGTAGTGCGTGTAATGCCTGTCAGTATTCTGAGCAGCTCTGTACAGTCTGTATCAATCGGACGATATTCCTTTTCATTCAGGTAACCCGTGCGATAAAGTAGTTTTAGTCAAAACTGCGTTTCCCGGCATTCCTTGAACGAGACATACATCTTGGCAAGGAAATCTTTTCGGCTAAAGCCGTTCAATGCCTCGTTGATATTAGCGCCAACACTTGTCCCACTTTTAAGCAGCTGCCTTGAAATAACACTCTCGTGCTTTTCCTTCTTCAAGTAATTACATAAGTTCACAATGCGTACAGCAAAGTTCTCGCTCTTTTCGCCCACAATGCTGTTCATCGTCCAAACAACTTCTAACTACTAACTTCTAACTTCTAACTAACTTCCAACTATGCCTTCGGGGTCTTCCAGCTGAAGAACACCTGGACGCCGGCCATCTGGTAAACCTGCCAGTGACCCCATTTGCCCATGCCGCTGAAGTCGGTGTCCCACTTGAGATTGAGGGCGAAGTTGGCCGAGATATGCGAAGAGAGACGGTAGTCGAGCTTCACCTCGAAGTCAAGGTCCGTCTCGAAGGCGCGGCGCTTCAACCAGCCAAACTCTGCCAGGTCGGCCCAGGTCTCACCCTCGGCGAGGGCATACTCGCAGTCCGTAGGCTTGGCGGTGGGGTCGGCAGGATTGGGGGTGAAGGAAACGATATTGTCCCATGCCATATTGCCGGGCTTCTTGTAGTCGTAGAAGATTTCAGCGCGGGCATAAAGGTCGAGATTCTTGAGGATGTCCTTCTTCAGGTACTGTGCACGCACATAGCTACCAAGTCCGAAATAGGCGTGGGTGTGCGTACGGTCGGGCAACTGGATGACACCATAGGTGTAGCCGCTGTCAATCAGGGCGTCGTTGCAGACGAAGGTGGTCTTGCCGGTGAGGAACGAGAGCGACACCGACCAGTCGGTCTTCTTGTATTCGAACGAGAGAGCCGTGGTGAGGTAGGCCGGGGCGAAGAAGGAGGAAACCATCTTCTCGGTCTGCGAGGCACCGATGCCGTTGTACTCGTAGCCTGCGCCGAACTGGGTCTTGAGGTTGGCCGTGAAGCTGGCGCCCCAGCCCTTGTAGGCGTTCCACGAGATGGCGCTGGTAAGGTCAATCTTGTCGTTGCTCTTGCGACGGGTCTCGAAGAGGCCGCCCACCGAGTCGGCAGCCGAGTTGTCGAGGTCCTGCCAGGCGTAGCCGTAGGCCAGGTCGACCACGTTGTCCCAGACAAACTTGGGGTGCGTGTACTTGTAGTTGCCGAAGAATGTGGCGGTGACGTCGATTTGCGAGTTACCGCTCTTCGACCAGTTGTCGAACATAAACTCGCTGGCTTTCAATGCCGGGGTTGAGAGGGTGTTCCACTTTCCGTCGTTCAGTTTCATCTTGGCGGGAGCCTCGTCCTGGGCCATGGCGCCAGCAGCAGCCGTCAGCAGAGCTGCCAGAAGGATTAATGTACGTTTCATAGAGCTGTGGTATTGTTAATTACATGATTGATTTCGCCCAATGTATAGCCGCGCGAGGCCAGGAAGGCCGTCAGGCGGCGCTGGTTGTCGGGGGTGTCCTCGCCCAGCAAGCGCATCTTCTTGGTGGCTTCGTCGGCCAAGATGCGGTAGTACACCTCGTCGGGCACCATCGCCATGGCTTCCGTCACCGCCTCTTTCGACAGCCGCTTCAGCCGCAGTTGGTAGAGCACCTTCTGCCGGCCCCAGTGCTGGTGCAGCATCTTGCTCTCGGCATAGGCCTTGGCATAGCGCATATCGTCGAGGTAGCCGTCGGCACGCAAGTTGTCGACCACCGCCTCCACGTCGGACGGGCCGGCCCCCCAGGCGATGAGCTTCTGACGCACCGCCGTCTCGCACTGCTCCGACAGGGCGCAGTAGCGACGCGCCTTGTCCAACAGCACCTGCGCGGGTATTGTTTTCTTCGCCTTCTCCTCCATCTTCTTTGCTTTCAAATCAGCGTGCAAAATTACGACTTTTTTTTTAATCACGGGCAAGAAATAATAAATTTTGCCATATCGGATTTTTTTCGTACTTTTGCAGTCGGACTTATTATATAGTTTTTATATGTCGAAAGGAAGGATACTTTTTGTCAACCAGGAGATTATGCCCTTCTCCAGCGAGAACGAAATGGCTTCGTTGGGACGCTATCTGCCGGCCAAAATCCAGGAGATGGGTCGCGAAATCAGGGTTTTCATGCCTAAATTCAATGCCGTCAGCGAGCGCAAGCACCAGCTGCACGAGGTCATACGCCTCAGCGGCATGAACTTGATCATTAACAACTGCGACCACCAGCTCATCATCAAGGTAGGTTCCATCCCCACCGCACGTATGCAGGTCTACTTCATCGACAACGAGGAGTATTTCGCCGGCCGCCAAAGCGTCTGTCTCGACGACGGCACCCTGCATCACGACAGCGACGAGCAGATGCTCTTCTTCGGTCGCGGCACCCTCGAGGCTGTCCGCAAGCTGGCCTGGCAACCCCACCTGATTAACTTCTGTGGTTGGTTCTCCTCGATGATACCCTTCTACATGCGCCGTATCAACAAGGAAAACGCCTTCTTCAGCGGCACCAAACTGGTCATCACCCTGATGGACGACAGTTTCATCGGCCCCATCGGCGGTGACCTGGAGCGCAAGATGAAAGCCGACAACGCCACCGCCAAGGACCTGCGCCTCTATGGCGACACCTCCTACCTCGGACTGATGAAGGCTGCCATCACCTACTCGCAGGGCGTCATCATCGGCTCGGCCAATGCCAACCCCGAACTGGTGGCCTTTGCCAAGGAGAACAAGCGCAACGTCCTCGACTATACCGCCGACCGCGACGAATTCTTCACCCACATCAACAAATTCTACGACACCCTCATCGGAAAGATTGAATACTAAACTGCCATGAAGAAAGCCACCCCACTGCTCCGCATCCTGCCCCTGCTCGGCATCCTCTGCCTCCTCGCCACCGCCTGCAGCGACAAGGAGACCGCCATCGGCACCTCCATCACCGGCGACGGCACCCTCTACCAAGGCCAACAATACACCCTCGTGGCCGACCGCGCCCTCAGTGTGCGCGACGACTCGCTGATGACCACCGGCTACAGCAACTACAACTCCTACGGCATCATCGGCTATTACCAGGACGCAGCCTTCGGCCGCGTCGACGCCATGCTCTATACCCAGATAGCCCTGCCGTCCAACGCCAACGACATCAACTTTTCCGGGATGACTATCGACTCGGTGGTACTCACCCTCGTCAAGCATCAACTTTATCCCGACACTACCGGACGCTATCGCTTCCACTTCGAGGTGATGCAGTTGGCCGAGCCCCTGCTGAGCGACACCCTCTACTGCAGCAAGGACTCGTTGCAAGTCGACCCTGCCGGGCTCTACTATGACGCCGACGACAGCGTCCGCGTCGAAGACACCGTCATCCGTCTGCTCCTCGACAACTCGATTGGCGACGTGCTGAAGCAGACCGCCTCGGCCGACGAGTTCGTGCAGCGCACCAAAGGCCTGCGCGTGCGCCTCACCGATGCCGGCGACATGGGCATGTTCTCCGTCAACTTCGCCGCCACCCGCACCTGCCTCACCGTCTACTACCGCTACCGTACCACCGATACCGTGAGCAGCCGCTACACCTTCCTGCTCGGCACCGGCACCCCCCGCTTCACCCGCTTCGTGCACGACTACAGCAGTTCTGTCACCCTCGGAGCCGACAGCCTCGACGGCAGCCAGAAGCTTTACCTCGAGCCCCTGGCCGGCTACAGCGTCCTGCTCTCGTTCGACAACTCCATCCGTGCCTTCGCCGCCGCCCATCCCTCGGCCACGGTGCATTACGCCGAGCTGTTGCTGCCCTTGGCCCCGGGAGCCGACAACGTGAAACCCGACGGTATCCTGGCCAAGCCCGCCGACGGCTCACAACTCTATATCGACGACCTGCTCGACATCTATGCCCTCTCAGGATTCGACGGGAAATACGACGAGACCACCCACAGTTACCGCCTCCGCGTGACCCAGCATGTCCAGGGCCTGCTGCGCGCCGGCCATGACAATGGGCTCCTCCTGATGCTCAACGGCCGCCAGTACAACGCCGCACGCACTTTCCTCTGTGGTCCCGAAGCAGCCACACCCCTCAAGATTAACATTGTCTATTCCGAATAAGACCCATGAAAAAGACCCTTCTCGCAGCGGCACTCCTGCTGCTGCCGTTCGCAACCCTCACCGCGCAGACGCGCTACCAGAAGACCTACTCCAACAGCAACCAGCTCTCGGTGGAAGGCACCCTTAACGCCGCCGGACAACGCACCGGCCTCTGGACCTGGTGGTACCCCACCGGACAGATGTCGCAGCAGGGTTCCTACACCAACGGCCAGAAGAGCGGCACCTGGACCCTCTACTATGAGGACGGAAGCCGCATGGCCGAAGAATGCCACGCCACCGGCGTCAGCCGCTCCTGGTACCGCAACGGCGACCTCAAGAGCGAGGTGAATGTCGAAAAGGGCAAGCGCACCGGCCTCTACCGTTCGTGGCACGACAACGGACAGGTCGAGGAGGAAATCACCTACGTCAACGGCAGCCGCGAAGGCGAGACCCGCCAGTGGCACCGCAACGGACAGCAGAGCTTCCGCGGCCTCTACCGCGACAACGAGCTGCAAGGCAAAGCCACCTGGTGGCTCGCCAACGGACGCGTGGACATGGAGGGCACCCTCGTCGACGGCGAACAGGACGGCGAATGGCGCTACTACTGGCGTACCAGCGGCAAGCTGGGCATCGTCGGCACCTACGCCCGCGGCAAGGAAATCGGCCATTGGGTCTACTACTACGAGACCGGCGAGCAGTGGCGTGCTGGCAACTACCGCAACGGCAAACGCGAAGGCACCTGGACCACCTGGTACGAAAGCGGCCGCAAGCTGCATGAAGGCGACTACTCGGGCGACCTCGAAGAGGGCACCTGGACCGCCTGGTACGAGGACGGCAAGGTGGACTACACCGGCACGTTCAGCAAGGGCCTCAAGGACGGCGAATGGCGTGGCCTCTATGACGACGGCTCCACCCGTTATATCATCCATTATAACGACGACGTGAAGGATGGCGAGGAAGTCCGCTACTTCCCCAACGGGCAGGTGGAAATCCGCCAGCACTACTCCGACGGACTGCTCAACGGCAAGTACGAGCGCTACAACGAGGCCGGTGCACCCGTGGAGAAAGGCTCCTTCTTGAACGGCGAGAAAGAGGGCAAATGGGTGTGGTACGACAACGGCAAAGAGGCTTACAAAGCCAAGTTCAGCCACGGCACCGAAGTGAAATAGAGGTTTGAAACTACTGCTTGCATCCAAATCGCCGCGCCGCCGTCAGCTCCTTTCCGAGTTGGGCTATCCCGTCGAGTTCGTGGACATTGATGTCGACGAACAGGTAACCGACGGCACTGCGGCCGCCGACATCGCGGAACAACTCTCCCGCCGCAAGGCACTGGCCTGTCCGGACAGTCTTATCGACGCCGACACCGTGGTGGTGGCCGCCGACACCGTGGTGGTCCACAACGGCATACCGCTGGGCAAACCCGCCAGCCGTGACGAGGCCCTCGCCATGCTGCGTTCCCTCTCCGGCGACCGCCATTCTGTCTACACCGGCGTGTGCCTCCGCTCACGTCTGCTCACATGCTCTTTCTCAGAAAAAACAGATGTCTTCTTCCGCCCCCTGTCCGACAACGAACTGGCCTACTATGTCGACACCTACCGCCCCTACGACAAGGCAGGCGCCTACGGCATACAGGAATGGATTGGCATGGTGGGCATCAGCCGCATCGAGGGCTGCTACTACAATGTGATGGGACTCCCCCTGTCGGCCCTCTACCGTGAGCTGACAAACAAATTCTCGTCAAGATAAAGCACGCCGCGGTCGAGCATCCGCCTGACGGCCTCCCCCACCCCGTCATAGCCTTTTGCTTCCAGCACCCGGTACAGGTCGGACACCTGCATGCGCTGCATCCTCACCGCCTGCAGGATGGCCTCGTCAATCGGAGGCAGGTCGTTCCGACGACGGCGACATACGTCGCACACTCCGCAATCCTCTTCCGTCACCTCGCCGAAATAGGCCAGCAGCTGACGGCTGCGGCACACCCCGTCGTTGGCGATATAGTCCTTCATAGAAGCCACACGCCGCTGGGCCGCCTCTTTGAGCCACCGATAGCGCTCGTCGGCGAAATGCAGGTCCCGCTCGTCAATCCGTGCCGTGGGGAAGATAATCTGCGGCTTGGTAGGCCGCGGGCGGTATTCCACCACATGCATGGCGTGCATCTGGCCCAACAACGCCACTACCTCGTGCGACTGCATGAGGCTCTGCCGCGCCACCTTCTCCTCGTCGATGGGCGTAGGCTCGCTGAAAAGGCCCGGATAGAGACGCAACAACACCTGTAGCAGATTGCCCATGGCCATATGGTTGACTTGGAAGCGGTACAACTCGTCGCGCTGCAGGGGGATGAAGAGCTGCGACGCAGTGTCCTCACGCTCGGGCAGCGTCACCAAGCCTTCACGTTCCAGGAAGCGGCAGGCGCTGTAGAAACGCCGCGGGTCAAGATTGTAGTTGTTGCAGAGGGCCTCGAAATCGAAGTCGTGCACGGTGTCGGCACCGCTGCCTATGGGCAGGCGGTAGTAGTTGCACAGGGCCTTGTAGATATTGCGTATATAGGATACCTGCGGGAAATCCAACTCGATGTCGGTCTCGAGCCGCTCGACATCGCCGGCCTCGGCCAACAGCAGTGCCCGTGCCGGCAGCCCGTCGCGACCCGCACGACCCGCCTCCTGGAAGTAGGCTTCCATCGAGTCGGGCGGTCCCAGGTGCACCACGAACCGCACATCGGGCTTGTCGATACCCATGCCGAAGGCGTTGGTGGCCACCATGACGCTGGCCTTGCCCTCCATCCACAGCTGCTGACGCCGGTCGCGCTCGCGGGTGTCAAGTCCCGCATGGTAGCTGATGGCAGACACTCCATGGGTGCCGAGCAGGTCGGCCACAGTCTTCGTCTGCCGCCGGTTGCGCACATAGACGATGCCGCACCCACAGCCTGCCACATCGAGCAGCCGCTGCATACGTTCGCCCCGCCACACCTCATACGAGAGGTTGGGCCTCGCGAAACTGGCCCTGAAACGCCGACTGTCGGAAGACATCAGCAACTGGCGGCAGATGTCCTCCTCCACCTCGGGGGTGGCCGTGGCGGTAAGCGCCACCAGCGGCGCCGCAGGATGGTAGGCCCGCACCTCGGCAATCTGCAGGTACGGCGGACGGAAGTCGTAGCCCCACTGCGAGATGCAGTGCGCCTCGTCGACCGCTATCAGCCCCACTTTCATGCGTCGCAGGTGCTCGATAAACATGCGCTGCCGCAAGCGTTCGGGCGAGACATACAGGTACTTCAGCTCGCCGGCAATGGCATTGTAGAGCACCGCCTGCATCTCGTTGGTGCTCATGCCCGATACCAGGCAGGCAGCCTTCAGCTTGCGGTTGCGCAACTGCTGCACCTGGTCCTTCATCAGCGCTATCAGCGGCGACACCACCAGGCACACCCCTTCGCGCAGCAATGCCGGCAGCTGGTAGCAGAGCGACTTGCCGCCTCCTGTGGGCAGCAACGCCAAAACATCATGCCCTTGCACCACCGCGTCCACTATCTCTTCCTGTAAAGGGCGGAAGGTGTCGTAGCCCCAGTAGCGGTGCAAGAGCCGATATTTGTCGCTCATAGCGGCGGGAAAAGGCTGTTATCTGACGAGCGTCACGGTGCCGTGCAGTTCGGCCAGGGTGAACATGCCGGGCTTGCGGTAGCGGCACACATACACATAGGCGCCTTGCGGCATGGGCTGGCCGTCGCTGGTGCCGTCCCACTCAAACGCCGGGTCGCTGCTCTCGTAGACCAGCTCGCCGCGGCGGTTGTAGATATAGATGTGGAAATACTCGTAGTCGTTGATGGTGTAGAGGCGGAAGCGTGCATTCACATCCTCCGACCCCGGGGTGAACACCGTGGGCAGCCAGGCGGTGTAGAGGTTGACGGGGATGCTGAAGCGGTAGCGCTCCTCGCACTCCAGCTCGTTGTGCGGGAAGAGGGTGACAAACACTGCGGTGTCGCCGGCAGCGTCGTCGAAGGTGTGCGTCACCTCGCTGCCTACGGCGGTGGAGCCGTCGTCAAACACCCATCGTGCTCCCACACTGTTCTGCGACACATCGCGCATCACCACCGTCGGGTCGTCAAGGTCGACAATGGAGGGCTCGAGGCTTACGGCCGGCACAGGCAGCGGAAACACGGTGACGCTGGCGGGAATTCCCTCGGCATCACAGTTGTTGCTGCCATGGCCAATCAGCGTGTAGGTGGTATTGACTGTCGGGTGCACCTCAAGCACTTCGGCGGTGGAGGTGTCCACAGCGGGGTCGGCAGTCGAGGAAGTCCAGCTATAATGGTCGGCATTGCCGGCATAGAGACGCACCAGTTCGCCCGGGCAGACCTGTCCATCCGCAGGAATCATCGTCAGCGTGGGGCTCACCAGGTAGGCTTTCGCCGTCGCCCAAGCCACGCAGTTCTGCGGCGCCGGGCTCGTCACCTTGATGTAATAGGTGGTCGTGGCCTCCGTGGGTTTCACCCTCAGGTTGTCGCTGGTCGAAAGCACGTCGCCGGTGCCGTTGGGACCGGAATACCACACATAGCTGCACCCGTCTATCCCTTCGGCCTGCACTGTGATGTCGGTCTTTTCGCCTTGGCAGACAATCGAGTCGCCCGAGGCAATCAAGTGAGGATTCACAAAGACGCGCACCATGTCCTGCACCGTGTCGAAGCACCAGACGGTGTCGTGGGTTTCGTTGGAGTCAAGCACATACAGGCCGTTGAAGGACCACAGTTCGATCGGCTCTTCCGAGTAGTGGAAGGTGTGCGAGGTCGTGGCCTCGTCGCGCACCGTATCGTTCATCAGGATGGTATCCTCGCGGGTCGCATCGCGGAACACCCAGTAGCGCTTGGTGGCGCCCGTGCTTTGGTCGGTCAGCGTGGTGGTGGGGTCCGACTGGCAGAGAATCCTCTTCTGGATGGTCATCCGGGCCTCGGGTTTGGGACGGGGGTTGATGACGTAGAGCTTCTCGGTGTAGCAGGCACCGTGGGCAGGGGGATCGTCGGTCTGTACAAGGGTTTCGTTGATATTGGTGCGCACCCTGACGCTGTAGGGACCTTGGTTCGTATAGCGCAGGTAGACAGTATCGCCTTCATACTTGATCGAGTCCGGTGTTCCCAAACCGTTGGCGTTGTGGTAGAACTCCCACCAGGTGCTGTCGAGGTCGGCCAGCGTCTGGTCGCCGGGCACCTCGCTCTTGTTGATGAGGCGCACATCACCGCCACAGACATAGAGGCTGTCGAGCTTCATGGTGGGCTTGGTGTTCCTCACGCTCACATACAGGTCGGACCAGAAGGGCTTGCTCGGGTCGACATACGACCTCATCGAGCAACGGAAAAGCTGGTCTGCGCCGATGGAGTCGTAGGGGATGCCGTTCTCATCCACCACTCGAATGCCCTGTATATGCTGGAGGCTCTTACGGTATTTGACCTTGAAGTCGCTGGCCTGGACTTTGTAGATATGAGCGGAATCGAAGCCCGGCTGTCCTTCAAGGATGGTATCGCGCACCAAATCGAAGGTGAAGTAGCGGGTGCTTTCATCCTCCGTCTCGTCGGTGTACATATTCTGGGGATTGGTGACGCCGTACTCCGAGGCATACCAGGCATAGCCTCGCATGCCGGCGGGAGCGGTAAGGGTGGTCACTTCGGTCGACTCGCCCGGGGGGCAGCCGCTGGCCTGAATCTGCATCGGGCCACAGTTGCCAGCCACATAGGCATAGGCGAAATGGGGACCCCAGCAGCAGTCGCTAATCATCACCCCCACACGCACAGTCTCGTACATCAGACCGGCCAAGTTAATCACCACCGGCGTCCAGTCTTTGTAGGCCACGCCGCCACTGGAAAGAGTGCCTTTCAGATACCAACCGTCCTCGCCGAAATCCACCGTACCGTAACCGCCACAGCCCGAGACCGAGGCATTACCCAGATGGGACTGTTGCTGTCGAGGGGTCGAAGGCACCATATAGCACAGCGTGTCGCACTGGTAGGTGCTGGCCGATGCCCCTGTAGGGGTGCCATTCCAGTTCTTCGGACTCACCTGCTTCCATGTGTTACCCACCTTCTTCTCCACACGGATGATAAAGGCCGGGTCGCAGTTCTTGCCGTGAATGTTTGACGGCAATTCCACGACGCAGGCATAGTAGATGGTGAGCAGGGCGTTGTCCGATGTGACCTTCATATTGTAGTAGAGGGCCGTGGCGTCACTGTTGCTGGCGCAACCGTCGCCGACACGAATCACCTTGGTGATACCGGTCGCAGCACCGTTGACCGTGTTGGGGATGTACTTCAAGCCAGTCCCGTTGTTACCGGCCACGCCCGTACCACCCGTGGTGTTCGGGTCGTAACCGCTGATATTGTCATAAATGGAGAAAAACCTGTTTTGCACCTGTCCGCTCGGCACCGAAGCATCGCAACTATAACCTGACAGTCCCGAGTTCTGACTCGCCAGGTTGGAAGCACCAATCAAGCCGGTATTGCCGCCAATATTATTCAAACAGATCTGTCCCGTACGGGGATTGAGTTCAACATTACACATGCTGCTGGGCTTTGTACCCACCTGGCCGTTGTAATAATAACGGGAGGTCGATTCCCCGTCGAAACTGGTGGGGTTGTTCCAGCCAGGACAGGCATCGTTCTGTGCCACGGCGGCACCACAACAGGCCGTCAAAGCGGCAAAAAACACCGCCACACGGCAGAACAAACTATTTTCTTTCATGTTTTTCATGACATTCTCCTTTCATTTTCAATTGCTTGCACGCATTTCACCCCCATAATACAAACAACAAAAATAAGATTTTTTCCCGAATGATACAATATTTTTTTATTCTTATGATGCCCTTCACCCCCAAAACGTTGTCAAACATAAAAAAAACTCCCGCCGAAGAGGCGGGAGTCTGTCCTAGTATGACCGTAGTCGGCGTGATTATTGCTCGTCTTTCAGTTTCTGGAAGATATCGAGGTCGCCGAGAGTGGTCTTCTCGAGGTTGTCGTTAATCTGCTTCACGGTCTTCTTGGTGGCGCGCTCCTTGCGCTCCTCACCCTCGCGCACGGCCTCGGTACCCTCGGAGAAGGTGCGGGTGTGGCTGACGATGATTTTGCGCGACTCCTTGTTGAACTCGATCACCTTGAAGTCGAGAGTCTCACCCTGATGGGCTTTGCTCTTGTCTTCCTTGTCGAGGTGACGCATCGGGGCGAAGGCCTCGACGTCGTAAGGCAGGATGACGGTGGCACCCTTGTCATTGAGATTGGCGATCTTGCCCTGATGGACGCTGCCGATGGTGAAGAGGCTCTCATAGACATCCCAGGGGTTGTCCTCGAGCTGCTTGTGACCGAGGCTGAGGCGACGGTTTTCGGCATCGACCTCAAGCACCACGACGTCGATCTTCTCACCGATCTTGGTGAACTCGGCGGGGTGTTTGATTTTCTTGCTCCAGCTGAGGTCGCTGATGTGGATGAGGCCGTCGACGCCTTCCTCCAGCTCGACGAAGATGCCGAAGTTGGTGAAGTTACGCACGGTGGCGGTGTGGCGGCTGCCCACAGGATAGCGCTCGGCGATGGTGAGCCAAGGATCGGGCATGAGCTGACGCAGACCGAGGCTCATCTTGCGGTTTTCGCGGTCGAGGGTGAGGATGACGGCCTCCACCTCGTCGCCCACCTTCAGGAAGTCCTGGGCGCTGCGGAGGTGCTGGCTCCAGCTCATCTCACTGACATGGATAAGGCCTTCCACGCCGGGCATGACCTCGACAAAGGCACCGTAGTCGGCGAGGACCACGACTTTGCCCTTGATGTGGTCGCCTTCCTTGAGGTTGGCGTCGAGAGCATCCCACGGATGGGGGGTAAGCTGCTTGAGACCGAGGGCGATGCGACGCTTGGTCTCGTCGAAGTCGAGGATGACGACATTGATCTTCTGGTCGAGCTGGACCACCTCGTTGGGATGGCTGATGCGGCCCCAGCTGAGGTCGGTGATGTGGATGAGACCGTCCACGCCGCCGAGGTCGACGAAGACACCGTAGCTGGTGATGTTCTTCACCACGCCTTCGAGCACCTGACCCTTCTCGAGGTGGCTGATAATCTCGGCCTTCTGGGCCTCGATCTCGTCCTCGATGAGGGCTTTGTGGCTGACGACGACGTTCTTGTACTCGTGGTTGATTTTGACCACCTTGAACTCCATGGTCTTGTCAACATACACGTCGTAGTCGCGGATGGGTTTCACATCGATCTGGCTGCCGGGGAGGAAAGCCTCGATGTTGTCGAACACGGTCACGATGAGACCGCCCTTGGTGCGGCTCTTCACATAACCGGTGATGATTTCCTGGCTGTCATAGGCTTGGTTGACACGATCCCACGACTTGAGGATGCGGGCCTTGCGGTGGCTGAGCATCAGCTGGCCGTTGGCGTCCTCCTGGCTCTCGACGTAGACCTCAATCTCGTCGCCGGCCTTCAGGTCGGGGTTGTAACGGAGCTCGCTGGCGGGGATGACACCGTCGCTCTTGGCGCCGACGTTGACCACGGCCTCGCGCTCGTTGATGGCGACGATGGTGCCCTTGATGACTTCCTGCTCGGTGAAGGAGTTGAAGCTCTGTTCGTAGGCGTCGTTCTTTTCGCCACCCTCTTGTTGTTTGATTTTACCGGCCTTTTCGTCGACGGCGTTCCAGTCGAAGTCGGCCAGCGGTTGCACATTCTTGTAGTCCATTATAATGGATTCTTGTTGTTTATGCGCCCCTGCCGTGCGCGGGTTTAACATACCAATCCCTTGTGCAGCAACCCGTTGGCAGGTGACGGACCGCACAATTGGAACTGCAAAGATACAATTTTTTCTTTATATCAAAGAAAATATTTTAGACAGGGATGTCGCGGTTCACATTCTTGCTGCCGACAAGGGCATAGAAGAGGATGTAGGCGAACCCGGCTACCACAATCCAGTAGCTACCCACATACCCCACCCCGTCGGCGATGAGGTTCTGCACGAACGGCATGATGCCGCCGCCACAGACCAAGGTCATAAAGATACCGCTGGCCATCGGGGTGTACTTGCCAAGGCCTTCGGCCGAAAGGTTGAAGATGGCACCCCACATCACTGACGTACAGAGTCCGCAGAGGGTGGCGAAGGCTATCTTCAGCGGCACGTCGGCACCATGCAGATGCACCGTCACCGACTCAGGTATCAATATCAGGCAGAGCAGGAAAGCGATAGCAATCATGGCCGTGGTGCTCAGCATGGCTTTCGACGACACCTTGCCACCGAACAGACCTCCGATAAAGCGGCCACAGAGCATCAAGAACCAGTAGGCGCCGATGAACCAGCCGGCAAAATCGGCCCCGAGCCCCAGACCGCCGTCATTGGCAGCGCTGGTCATGTAGAGGTTGGCCGTATTGGGGATACCCACTTCAACCCCCACATAGAAGAAGATGGCCACGGCACCGAGCACGAAATGGCGGAACGACAGGGGCGAGTATTTGCGCTCCCCGCTCTCCGTTTTCTGTTCCTCGTGCTCCAGATGAGGCTCCGGTATACGGGTGAGCATCAGCACTACGAAGGCTACGGCGAAGATGGCCATGGCGATAATCATGGCAGGTGCAGCATCGCTCACGCTGGCCGTGGCGGCGCTGCCACCAATGAGGTAGCCCAACAAGATGGGGGCCAACGTGCCACCGGTGCTGTTGATGGTACCACCCCATTGAATCAGCTGGTTGCCACGGTTACCGCCCCCGCCCAGCGTGTTGAGCATGGGATTGACCACGATATTGAGCAGACACATCGAGAAACCGGCGACAAGGGCACCGGCGACATACACGGCAAAACTGCCGACATAGCCGCTCAGGAACTGGATACCCACCCCCACAAAGCCTACCGTGACGGCAAGCAACGACGTGAACTTATATCCTTTACGCTTGAGGATCAAACCTGCGGGAATGCCCATGCAGGCATAGGCGATGAAGTTGGCCAAGGTGCCGAGCTGTGCGACAGCATTGCTCGTACCGAACTGGTTTTTCACGATGACTCCCATCGAGCCGGCGAAATTGGTCACGAACGCTATCATGAAGAACAGCAGGAACATGACGATGATGGGGAGGATATGGGTGTTGGATTGTTTCATCGGTGTGTGTGTTTAAAATCTTTTAAGGTCCTTAAGGTCTTTAAGGTCTTTAAGGTCCTTAAGGTCCTTAGGGTCTTTAAGGTCCTTAGGGTCTTTAAGGTCTTTATTGGACCACTATCTTTTTGCAGCGGTCGCCGACGCGGAGGAGGTAAAGTCCGGCGGCGGGGGCATCGAAGCGGAGACGGCCGGTGCGCTGGAGGCAGAGGCGGCCCTGCAGGTCGTAGAGCGCCACAGGCGCCTCGGGGTTGTCGGCCACGACGGTGAGGGTGCGGCCTTCGAGGGCGAGGCGGGCGGCGAGGGTTTCGGCGACCTCGGCAATGCCGTTGCCGGGCTCACAGACGATACCGCGCATGACCCAGGTGTAGTAGCCTATGACATTGGTGTCGACAAGCTGCCACTGCCCGTCGGGGTTCTTAATCCACGAGCCGTCGGGATTACCAGTGTGGGGACAGATACCAGCGGGGTATTTCACGCTGTCGACAGCGAAGGTAATCCAGAGGGGCTGTGTGGCGTCGAGCATCAGCGGCTGACGGAGCAGGATGGAGCGCCAGCCGTAGGAGGTGAGATGGAGGCTGTCCTCGTAGAGGGGGGCGCCGTCGGGCATCTCGCCCTGGTAGACGCGAAGGATATAGGTGCCGGTGGTGTAGATAAAATTCTCCACCTTGAGCAGTTCCTTGCCGGCGGGGACCCGTTCGGCAGGGATACGGATACCCCATTCGGTATGGGTGAGGGTGTAGACGGTGTCCCAGTTGGGAGCCATCGACATGCCGTAGCCGAGGGTGTCGGCACTGAGGGGCACAAAGTAGGCGGTGTCGTGGAAGTCGACAGTGGGATAGTAGAAGACGGGGTTCACGCGCGAACCACTGGCCCAATGGTCGAAGCGGTAGCCGTCGTGGGCGATGGCGTGAATGAAGACGCGGTCGGTGTCGGCAGGATAGGTGCCGTTGCCGATGACGAAGCCGCGGTCGGGCTGGGCCGAGACAGCGGCGACGAGCGAAGTGGTGGCGTTGGGGGTGATGGGATAGACACCGATGAGGGCGTTGTTCATCTCGTTGAAGGTGGAGACGTCGCGGCCAGGCTCGCCAGCGGAGAGGTGACCCATGGAGAAGTAGCCGTCGCCGCTACCGCCCCAGCCCCAATTGATATGGAAGCGGCGCTTGGAGTTGACACCGTCGACGACGAAGGCGTGGCCGCCGGACGAGCTGCTGCCGGTATAGAGGATGGGATGGCCCGGCTGGGCTTCGAGTTCGGAGATAAGGAGGTCCTTCCACTCCTCCTCGTCATAGCCTTCCTTGAAGGCGGCATACATGGAGGGGTTGTAGAAGTAGTGGTTTTCCAGTCCACGCTCGGCGGAGAAACGCTGGAGCATGCCGCCCGAGTGCTCGTAGGCACCGCTGCCGGTGGGCGAGTAGTTCATGTCCATCATGACGCCCACCTCGTAGCAGAGCTTGGCGACGGCGTCGACTTCCACCTGCGAGCTGGTGGCGGTGAGTTCGTCGGGCATATTGGCCCAGTCGTAAATCGAGGCGCTGTAGTCGACACTGATGGTATCGTAGCGTTTGGAACGATAGGCATGGCTTCCGCGACCCTGGGCGGGATGGCCCCAGTAGCGCATGATTTGCGACGTGGCGGTGGCCACGCAGCCTACGACGGCATTGGAGCGGGAGGAGTCGTCATAGGGGCACTGCGTATTGTAGTAGGGGCTTTGGTTCCATTTGGATGCCAGCAGAGGCGCCACGGCCTCCTTGGGCTCGACATATTTATTGTCCAGCAGACTGGTCCATTCCTCCATAGCCTCGCGCGTAGCGGTGGCGCCGGCCTTGCGCGCCCAGGCTATCTCGGCCTGGTAGCCGTCGAGCCAGGCGGCGAGGTTGCAGGGCAGTTCAGCGGCAGGGAACGGCGAAGTGTGGGAGTAAGCCAGCAGGGGCTGCACACAGTCGTCGTTGGCGACGAGGACGAAGCCGATACCGTCGGCGCCGGTGAAGAGGTAGCACTCGGTGAGGCTCTTGGGGGTGGCGTCCACTACAGACTTGCCGAGCAGGTTGGCGGCGGCGAGGCGTGCGGTGGCGGGGTCGATGGGCTTGGCGGCGGCCATGCCGGCGACCCACAGAAGGGCCGCAAGAAGGATTGTCTTTTTCATTGCCAGACTTAAGATTGTATTTCTTTTCATTATCACGGCGAATTAGCCGTTCAGGGCTTCCGAGCCGCTGACGATTTCTATGATTTCGTTGGTGATGGCGGCCTGACGGGCTTTGTTGTAGTTAAGGCGCAGGTCCTTGAGGAGCTCGGTAGCGTTGTCGGTGGCCTTCTGCATGGCCGTCATGCGGGCGCCATGCTCGGCGGCCAGCGAGTCGAGCACCACACGATAGAAGGTGCTACGCAGCATGAGCGGCATCATCTCGCGGAGAATCTCCTCCTTGGAGGGCTCGAAAATAAAGTCGTTGTTAGGGACTTTAAGGTCCTTAGGGTCTTTAAGGTCCTTAAGGTCCTTAGGGGCCTTGGGGGCTACCGGCAGCCACTGTTCGCAGGAGAGCACCTGCGAGATGGAGTTCTTGAACTGGTTGTAGACCAGCTCGACACGGTCGACACGCTTCTCAGCGAAGTCGTCCATCAGGCTGTCGGCCAAGGTGGCGATGGCGTCGAACGACGGGCTGTCGAGCAGTTCGTCATGGACGCTGAGGGACAAGTCGCGCTGACGGGCGAGCAACTCGGAGGACTTGCGGCCGATACTCACGATGCGGATAGCGGCCTGCTGCGAGCGCCAGTGGTCGATACGCTGCTGGGCAAGTTTGAGGACATTGCTGTTGAAGGCTCCACAGAGTCCCTTGTTGGAGGTGACGACCACGAGGACGACAGTCTGCACGGGTCGCACGGCATGGTAGGGGGTCTGCACGTCGTTGTCGGTAGAGATGTCGGCGATCATCCCGTGGAGCTGGGAGGCATAGGGGCGCATGCCGATGATGGCGTTCTGGGCACGGCGGAACTTGGCCGCCGAGACCATCTTCATGGCGGAGGTAATCTGCTGCGTCGAACTCACCGAGGCGATGCGCGTGCGTACTTCTTTGAGGTTTGCCATTTTCTTATAGGGACCTTAAGGACTTTAGGGACCTTAAGGACTTTAAGGTCTTTGTTATTTATACCTTTCCGCGGTGTCTAATGCCAGTTCCTTCATGGTGGCGAGGTCGCTGTCGACCAGTTTGCCGACGCGGAGGTTCTCCAAGATGTCGGCATGCTGCTGACGCATGAGGAAGAGGAACGCTTTCTCAAAGTCGCGCACCTTATCGACGGCCACTTTCTGCAGCAGGCCGTGGGTGCCGCAGAAGATGACGGCCACCTGCTCTTCCACGGGCATGGGGCTGTACTGCGGCTGCTTGAGGAGCTCGACATTGCGGATACCCTTGTCGAGCACCGCCTTGGTAGCGGCATCGAGGTCGGAGCCGAATTTGGAGAAGGCCTCCAACTCACGGTACTGGGCCTGGTCCATCTTCAGCGTGCCGGCAATCTTCTTCATCGACTTAATCTGTGCCTTGCCGCCCACACGACTCACCGAGATACCCACGTTGATGGCGGGACGCACACCACTGTTGAAGAGGTTGGTCTCGAGGAATATCTGACCGTCGGTAATCGAGATGACGTTGGTGGGGATATAGGCCGAGACGTCGCCAGCCTGGGTCTCGATGATGGGCAGTGCGGTGAGGGAACCGCCGCCGCGCACCTTGCCCTTGAGCGAGGCAGGCAGGTCGTTCATGCCGGCGGCGATGGTGTCGCTCTGGATGATACGAGCGGCGCGCTCGAGGAGACGGCTGTGCAGGTAGAACACATCGCCCGGGTAGGCTTCACGTCCCGGCGGACGACGGAGCAGCAGCGACACTTCGCGGTAGGCGACGGCCTGCTTGGAAAGGTCGTCGTAGATGACCAGGGCGTCGCGCCCGGTGTCACGGAAATATTCACCGATGGCGGCACCGGCGAAGGGGGCGTAGAACTGCATGGCGGCAGGGTCGGAAGCCGTGGCGGCCACCACGATGGTGTAGTCCATGGCGCCCTTCTCCTCGAGGTTCTTCACCAAGTTGGCCACCGTGCTGCCCTTCTGGCCACAGGCCACATAGATGCAGTAGACGGGTTTGCCGGCCTCGTAGTTGCTGCGCTGGTTGATAATGGTGTCGATAGCGATGGCGGTCTTGCCGGTCTGGCGGTCGCCGATGATGAGCTCACGCTGGCCACGGCCGATGGGAATCATCGAGTCGATGGCCTTGATGCCGGTCTGGAGGGGTTGCTCGACCGGCTGGCGGAAGATGACGCCGGGGGCCTTGCGCTCGAGGGGCATCTCGCAGAGCTCGCCCTCGATGGGGCCCTTGCCGTCGATGGGCTGGCCGATGGTGTTGATGACGCGGCCCAGCAGTCCTTCGCCGACACGCAGCGAGGCGATGCGGCGGGTGCGCTTCACGGTGTCGCCCTCGTTGACAGTGCTCACTTCGCCGAGCATCACGACGCCGACATTGTCCTCTTCGAGGTTCTGCACAATGCCCTGGTCGCCGGTATCGAACTCGACGAGCTCACCGCTCTGGGCGTTGTTGAGGCCGTAGACGCGGGCGATGCCGTCGCCGACGGTGAGCACGGTGCCCACCTCTTCGAGTTGCACGTCGAGGTCGACGTCAGCCAATTGCTTTTTCAATATTGCCGATACTTCGGCAGGCTTAATATCTGACATGGTCTGTTGTTTTAATCTATCTTGGACTTAAGGTCCTTAAGGTCCTTAGGGTCTTTAAGGTCCTTAGGGGCCTTATGCTCTACCCTATAACTTACTTTCATAGTCGTTCTTGGCGAATTCGGCGCGTAGCTTGCGTATCTTGGTGCGCAGGCGGGCGTCGTACATGCGGTGGTCGAACTCCATCTTGAAGCCGCCGAGCATCTGGGGGTCGGTGGCGGTGTGCAACTCGACCTGCTTGCCGGTGTAGTCGGCAATGAGCTGCTCGACCGTGCGGCGGGCACTGTCGTCGACGGGCTGGTAGGTGACCAGCTCGGAAAGCACGATGCCCTTGCTCTGGCGGAAGAGGGCGAGGTAAGCCTCGCTGATGCCGCGCAGGTTGACCGAGCGGTTCTTCTTCACCACGAACAGGAGGAAGTGCAGGGTCTCCTCACAGACATGCTCCCCAAAGAGCTGCCGCACCACGGCGGCCTTGCGGTCGGGGCGGACGGTGGGGTTGGCAAAGACCACGTTCAACTCGTGGTTCTGTGCGCAGACTTCGCCGACCAGACGCATGTCGTCGGCCACGCGGTCCACCACATTGCGGTCGGTGGACAGCATGAAGAGCGCCTTGGCGTAGCTGGTATGGATGCGGTAACTGTTCATGGCTTAGTTGAGTTTGGCCAGTTCCAGTTCCTTCTGGATAAGGGCGTCGGCTTTGGGTTTGTCGCTCAGCTCGGCACGGATCAGCTTCTCGGCAATCTCGATGCTGAGGTTGGCGATTTGGTTCTTCAGCTCGTGCATGGCTTTGAGCTTCTCGTATTCGATGTTCTCGCGGGCGCTCTCGACGATACGGTCGGCCTCGGCGGTAGCCTTGGCGCGGGCCTCTTCGACAATCTGGTCGCTGGCGGCACGGGCATTGCGCAGCATCTCGTCGCGTTCCATCTTGGCCTGGCGCAGCAGCTCCTCGTTGTGAGCCACGAGGTGCTTCATCTCCTCGCGGGCCTGGGCGGCCTCGCCCAACGAGCGCTCGATGGCCTCCTCACGGCTTTTCAGGCTCTTGAGAATCATGGGCCAGCCGAACTTGATGAGGATGAATGCCAGTATGCCAAACGACACAAGCATCCAGAAGAAGGTGCCTATGCCGGGGTTAATCAGGGGGTTGTTCATAACTAATTTGAGAATTCGTTAATTTGAGAATTCGGGAATTCGTTAATTCGGGAATTTGGGAATTCGTTAATTCGTTAATTCGTTAGTCATTCTCGAATTCGTTAATTTAGAATTTATCACTTAGAATTTAGAATTTAGAATTTAGAAATTAGAAATTAGAATTTAAAAGTTATCACTTAGAATTTAGAATTTAGAAATTAGAATTTAAAAGTTATCACTTAGAATTTAGAATTTAGAACCTTATCAAAGGGAGCAACCAA
>Ga0310786_10002668_pt1 | contig 26888 bp, 16 predicted proteins | sample AusTroGonzalo_MG_FD_203881 | JGI IMG/M metagenome (GOLD analysis project Ga0310786, IMG submission 203881) | Bovine rumen microbial communities from tropical cattle in Woodstock, Queensland, Australia - Gonzalo_03 (v2) (version 2) | ecosystem: Host-associated > Mammals > Digestive system >...
GCAATTCCAATATTTTAAAAGAGAAAAATGAAACGTTTGAGAGAATAAACAATTATATGTCATTAGATTTTTATCTTCCTAGTCTTAAAGAAAGCGAGCAAGTAATAAAATTTTATGGCTTTCCAACAGATGAAGATAATATATGTCTTGCAAGTTATTATACAACACTAGCGGAAGAAGATGTCTTTGGGATCAAAGTAGGTACAACCCTTGCTAATGCAGAAGAAATATTAGTTTCTCACGGATATTCAAAAAATGGTAATGATTTTTCGAATGGAGTTGTGCATATAAAGTTTAATATATTATCAACCGAAAAAAATGTAATTAACAACATTGAAATTTCACTTAAAAGTAAATATTTAGGAAATAGATTATATTAAAATTTATTTATAAAATATCATGTGGATTATAACAATATATGTTATAAATGCGGTACACAATATCAAATAAAAAACTATACTTTTTAAGTATAGTTTTTTTGCTAGTTTCAAAATTAATAACCCTTTCTCTTGTTTTTTTTATTCGCTCTTTTTGGTTTCCATTCCCCAAACAAACACAAAACCTAAGATTCCAATAATACCATCAACAAAGATTGAAAGTATTCCCCAGCCAATGTTTTGTTGAGCTTTGATTGCGGCTTCAAGTGCTGCGTCATCCATTTTCCTCATCTCTGCAAACTTTGTCGCGCCGATGATTGCAGGAATTCCAAGCGCTGCACCAATAATTGTGCAACAAAGCAAAATCCCATCAATAAGCATAAACACTTGTAAAACCAAAAGCCATGTTTTTTTCGTTTGAATTGACATCTTTTCCTCCTAGATATATCTATATCAAAAACGACGAAAAATGTCAAACAAATAATAATTAATTTGCTTTGATTTGTTAAAAATTTATGATAAAATATTTTTGTATGAAAATTATATTTGTTCGTCACGGAGAAGCAAAAAACGACAAACTGACACAGTGGGGCAAAAAACAAGCTCGAAATATTGTGCGAGAACTTTTTTACGAAAACATTTCAAAAATTTATTCTTCTCCACTTGAAAGGGCTATCCAAACAGCAAGCATCATCGCAAAGAAATTAGACATAAAAAATATAATAATCGACAAGCGCATTTCGGAAAGAGAGCAAAAAAATGAAACTATGTCAAAAGAAGAAATCATTGAATTTGACAACAATTATCTTAATTCAACTTTTTCTCGAAAAAATCCAGAAGGTTGCAAAGAATATCTTAAAAGAATCCACTCATTCTTAAATGATGTTAAAAAACAAAAAAAAAAGATTCTTGTGTTTTGGTTGTTGGACACAGCAGTATGACTTATGCAATGGGGGCTTATTTTATTGGTTTGAAAAAAGACAAAGTCGCTTGGATAAGAATTGGAAATTGCAACAAAATTTGTTTTGAATGTTAAAATTTTATAAAAAAAACTGCAAAAATCGCAGTTTTTTTGTTTGTTGGTTATTCTTCAACGTTTCCTTCGGTTTCTGTAGAAATCTCTTCTTCTGTTTCAAACTCCTCGTCTTCTTCTTTTTCAACAAAGGCAGTACTTACAATGATGGTTCCTTCTTTGAGCCTCATTATCTTCACCCCTTGTGAGTTTCTTGAAATAAGACTGATTTCGTTTACAGGCGTTCTGATTATCATTCCGGTGTTTGTCACACAAATAATGTCAACATCACCTGGAACTTGTCTAAGCGCAACAACGTTTCCTGTCTTTTCGTTGAATTTTCCAGCAAGGATTCCCTTTCCAGCTCTTCCCTGAACTCTGTATTCAGTTTCGTTTGTTCTCTTGCCAAAGCCCTTTTCGGTTATTGTCACAATTTCTGAACCAGGCTTGATAACTTCCATTCCAATGATATGGTCGTCACTTCCAATGTTCATTGATTTCACACCTTGGCTCGTTCTGCCTGTTGATCTCATTGCTTTTTCATTGAATCTTATGCACTTTCCTTTTGTCGAAGCAACAAGCACGTCACTTTCTCCGTTTGAAAGCTTTGCTTCAATAAGGTCATCACCCTCAACAAGTGTGATAGCTATCTTTCCATTCTTGTTTATTCTTTCGTATTCTGAAAGAGACGTCTTCTTGATAAGTCCGTTCTTCGTCGCAAGAATCAAATTGCCTTGTGAATCTTTGTTTCTTGGAATAATTGCACTAACTTTTTCATCACCATCAAGCATAAGAAGATTTACAATCGCTCGCCCTTTCGCTTGTCTTTGTGCTTCAGGAATTTCATATGCTTTAAGCACATAAACCTTTCCCTTGTTTGTAAAGAACATAATCTCGTCGTGTGAGCAAGTAACGAACATCTTATCAACAATGTCTTCTTCTTTCGTTTTGTGCCCTGTGACTCCAACTCCACCTCTCTTTTGGGCGTGATATTCGCTTGTTGACATTCTCTTTATATATCCAAGTTTTGTCATTGAAATGATGACGTCTTCCTTTGGAATGAGGTCTTCAACATCAATCCCCCCCACGTCAATACTGATTTCCGTCTTTCTTGGATCATAGTTTGAAAGTTTGATCTCTTCAAGTCCGTCTCTTATGATTTTGTCAACCCTTGCTGGTCTTTCAAGAATATCTTTGAAATCTGCAATTCGTCTATAAAGTTCTCTTAACTCTTCATTAAGTTTTTCTGTTTCAAGACTTGTAAGTCTTGAGAGTTTCATTTCCAAAATGGCATTTGATTGGATTTCGTCGAGCCCAAAGTTTGCCTTAAGTTTTTCAATGGCTTCTGTCTTATCTTTTGAGTTTTTGATTATTTTCACAACTTCGTCAATATTTGCAAGTGCAACGCAAAGACCTTGAACGATATGCTCTCTTTCCTCCGCCTTTCGAAGATCAAATTTTGTTCTTCTCACAACAACATCTTTTTGATGTTCAACGTAATAACCAATAATTTCCTTTAAGTTGCAAATTTTTGGCGTTCCATTGACAAGGGCAAGCATAATGATTCCAAAATTTTGTTGAAGTTCTGTGTGTTTGTAAAGAGAATTCAAAACAACCTGTGCATTTGCTTCTCTTTTCACGTCAACAACGATTCTCATTCCGTGTCTGTCACTTTCTTCTCTCAAATCACTGATGCCTTCAATCCTCTTGTTTTTAACAAGGTCTGCAATGGCTACAATAAACTTTGCTTTGTTGACTTGATAAGGAAGTTCTGTTATGACAATTCTCTGTTTGCCGTTTGCACCTTCCTCGATTTCCGCCCTTCCTCTTAAGATTATTCCTCCACGACCAGTTGTGTAGGCATGCTTTACGGCGCTTCTTCCCATAATTATTCCGCCCGTTGGAAAATCCGGCGCAGGAATATATGATATCAATTCGTCAATCTCGATGTCTGGGTTATCAATATATGCTTGAACACCATTGATAACTTCTGTCAAGTTGTGTGGTGGAATGTTCGTTGCCATTCCCACAGCAATACCATCAGATCCATTGACAAGCAAGTTTGGTATTTTTGATGGAAGCACAACCGGTTGCATAAGAGTGTCATCAAAGTTTGGATACATATCCACCGTTTCTTTGTCTATGTCCTCAAGCATAAGCGTTGCGATTTTTGAAAGTCTGGCTTCTGTGTAACGATAAGCTGCTGGTGGATCTCCATCAACTGAACCAAAGTTTCCATGCCCATCAATAAGAGGACATCTGATTGAAAAATCTTGTGCAAGACGAACGAGGGCGTCATAAACCGAACTGTCTCCGTGTGGGTGATATTTTCCCATAACTTCCCCGACAATTCTTGCGCACTTTTTGAAAGGTTTGTCATAAGTGTTTCCAAGTTCACCCATAGAGTAAAGGATTCTTCTGTGAACAGGTTTAAGTCCATCCCTTACATCTGGAATCGCTCTTGAAACATTAACCGCCATCGCATAAGAAATGAAAGACCTTTTCAGTTCGCCAACAGTGTCAACTTTTTCAAGTTTTGTCTTTGCAAGCATTTCTTTCAAATCAATCTTTTCTTCTTCTTTCTTCATCTTCTTTTCCTTTTATTATATCTTCTAATGCATTTGCCCATTATTAAATATCCAAATCTGTCACAAGCGTTGCGTTCTCTTCAATAAACTGTCTTCTAAGTTCTGGATCTTCACCCATAAGTTGGTTGAACAGTTTGTCTGCTTCAATTGCATCTTGCATCGTTATTTGAATAAGCGTTCTTTTCTCTGGGTTCATTGTCGTTTCCCAAAGTTGTTCCGCATTCATCTCTCCAAGACCTTTATATCTTTGGATTGAAACGTTTCTTCTTCCAAAATTTTCAAGCTCTTCTTCAAGTTCTTTGTCTGAATAAAAATACTTGTCGTTTTGGCCTCTTGTCACTTTGTAAAGTGGAGGTTTTGCCGAATATACGTGTCCGTTTTCAAGAAGCGGGCGCATAAATCTAAACAAGAATGTAAGCAAAAGAATTCTAATATGTGATCCGTCAACATCGGCATCGGTCATAGATATAATCTTGTCATAACGAAGTTTGCTTTCATCAAACTCATCGCCAATTCCACAGCCAAAGGCTGTTATCATACTCTTTATTTCATTGTTTTCCAAAATCTTGTTTAATCTTGCCTTCTCAACATTCAAAATCTTTCCTCTAAGTGGCAAAATTGCTTGGAATCTTCTGTCTCTTCCTTGTTTTGCTGTTCCTCCAGCAGAATCTCCCTCGACAAGATATATTTCGCAGTGCTCTGAGGTTTTTTCTGTGCAATCCGCAAGTTTTCCTGGAAGAGTTGTGCTTTCAAGCACACCCTTTCTTCTCGTTGCCTCTCTCGCACTTCTTGCGGCATCCCTTGCTCTTTGTGCTGTTATACACTTCAAAATAAGATTTTTTGCTTCAACAGGGTGTTCTTCGAGGTAATCTCCAAACTCTTCTTGAATTGCCTTGTAAACAATAGTTCTCATTTCACTGTTTCCAAGTTTCGTCTTTGTTTGCCCTTCAAATTGTGGATCTTTGAGTTTCACACTGATAACAGCTGTTATTCCTTCTCTGCAATCTTCCCCGCTTAACTTTTCAGATTCTTTTATAATCTTGTTCTTTGTCGCATAATCGTTAACAACTTTCGTCAATGCGTTTTTGAACCCGTCTAAATGCGTTCCGCCTTCTTCTGTGTTGATGTTGTTTGCATACGCATTTATGGTCTCGTTATAACCATCGTTAAATTGGAAGCACGCTTCAACTTCGTTAACGACTTCACCCTGATCATTTCTATTAAATTTGTTGATGTAAACAGGGCAAGAAAGGAGCGTTTCTCTGTTTTTGTTGAGGTAGTCAACAAATTCAATAATTCCACCCTTGAATTCAAAAACGTCTTTTTGTTCTTTCCCTTCTCTTTTGTCTTCGATTGAAAGAACAAGCCCCTTGTTAAGGAATGCGATTTCCCTAAACCTATTTTTCATCGTTTCATAGTTAAAAGTTGTCGTTTCAAAAATTTCATCATCAGGCCAGAATGTTATTGTGGTTCCACGTTTGTCTGTCTTTTCAATTATTTTAAGTGGCGCAAGTGCTTTCCCGCGTGCGAATTCAATATAGTAATGATTTCCATTTTGATAAACATCTGCGGTTAATTTTGTTGACAATGCGTTAACGCAAGAAACGCCGACTCCGTGCAAACCGCCAGAAATTTTGTAGCCCTCGCCACCAAACTTTCCACCAGCGTGAAGTTTTGTCAAAACAACCTCAACAGCACTCTTTCCTTCTTTTTCTATCATTCCAGTTGGGATTCCTCTTCCGTTGTCAATAACGCTACACGAACCATCTGCATTTATGATCACTTCGATCTTTGTGCAATATCCAGCAAGTGCTTCGTCAATTGAGTTGTCAACAACTTCTGTCACAAGATGATGAAGCCCGTGTTCATCTGTTGATCCAATATACATTCCAGGTCTTTTTCTAACTGGTTCCAGCCCTTCAAGGACCTGAATGTCACTCGCGTCGTATTTGACACTTTTTGAAAGTTCTTGTTCTTCCAAGTTTTTATCTTCCATAGTTTTCTCCCATAATTTTTTTGACAAATTTTTAATGCTTTACTATATATTAATATTATATATTATATCAATAATAAAAGCAAGTGAATAAATAATATTTTTTAATCAAATATGCCTAAAATTTTAGCAAAATGGTGGTTTTTTCTGGCGTTACGTCAAAGCCCAAGGGTTTTCTCGCTAAAACAAAAAAACCGCTGGTTTTGCTCGTTTTTTTTGTGACGAAGTTTTTTTAAACATTCTAAAAATATTTGACATAAAAGTTTAAATAAAGTAAACTACAATTGTATCATCAAGATACAAAAGGAGGATAAATGAAAAAAATATTAACTAAAATAACTGCGGTTTTGATTGCAATATTTGGCATCTTTGTTTTTGCGGGGTGTGGAGATGAATTCGCAAACGCACAACAGATAACAAAGGCAGAAGCACTTCACTACGCAGAAACATATGAAGAATCTTACGAACAATTGGCTCAAGGATACAAAATGACTGCGACAGAAAAATTTGATGGTATGGATGCAAGCATCGAAATGCAACTACTCACCGATCAAAGTTTCAACGTGACAGGACTTGCACTTACGATGAGAGGAAACATCAACAATGAAGCTTTGAACGCAAAAGTGTATGTAAAAAACAGTAAATTGTATATTGACGCAAAAATCGGAAAAAACACAGTGAAGGTTAAAACTGACTATTCTTCAAGCGCCCTTGCAACAAGGGCCGTATGGGCACAAACAGCTTTGTCAATGTTGGAAGATATGGGAGATATGGTCTTTGATATGCTTGCAGAAACAAGCACTCAATATCCAACAGCAGACATAACGGTTAAAATGCTTGGAACAATGGAATCAGGAAATGTAAAATTCCAAATCAAAGCAAATGAAATTGTTGACAACTTCACAAACACATCCACTGTCGTTGTTGAATATAAAAACAACAAACTTCAAACAATGAAAATTGATGCAATAGCAAAAAACGCTTCATTGAACTTCTATGCTGAAAGGATTACATCAATTTCTTATCCAAACCTTGCGTATTTTGGATAAAATACACTTGATGGCATTATGAAAAGAAAAATTTGCTTTCAACTGAAATTAAAATAAACATTACGTCGTTTTTAAACCATAGTGAAAGAACAAATAATCTCTAAACACACATTTAGAGATTATTTTTTATCAAAAATGTAAAAAATAAAAGTATGAAAACAAAAATATTAAACATTCTTTTGTACATCAGCAGTTTCATTCCACTTTGCTTTTTAATTGTCACAAAAGAACTTATCGAAATCGCAAATGGGAATCTCTCTTTTAATGTTACAAATTCGGTGATGATTTCTTTGAATCTTCTTTTTATTGGCTTGGGAAGCGCAGGAACAATAATCGCAATAAAAAAACCTTATGGGCATATAGAAATCACAAAAATGAGGAATATTACCCGAGATGATTTTTTGCCATACTTTCCCATCTTTGTCCTTTTTGCAATCGCTTTTGAATTGCAATTCATAAGTATGGCAATTGTCTATCTCTTGATTCTAATGATGCTTGGAATCGTATACATCAAAAACGAAATGTATTACATCAACCCATTTTTGAACATTGTTGGCTTTTGCACATATGAAGTCACATACAAAAAAGACGGGCAAACGTTTGAAAACAAAAAACTTTTTTCTTATAAAAAAAACTTAAAAAACATTCAACTGACGAACGGCTTCTTTTTGAAGTGAAAACATTTTTAAATTAAAATTTTTTGTGATATACTTTTAATTGAGGTGAAATTATGAAATACGCACTTATAAGCGGTTCTGAAAGTGGTCTTGCACAAGCAAGCATAAAAGAACTTGAAAAAATGGGTTGGACAATTTTTTGTTGTGACGTAAAACACAAAGAAATAAAGGCAGAAAACAACAAACACCTTATTCCAACGGATTTAACCGATGACAAAAGCATAAAAAATGCATTTGATTATGTAAAAAAGATAACAAATAAGTTGGATTTGGTTTCAAACTTTGCTGGAATTGTTACTCTTGGTTCGCTTGTTGAGCTTCCAATCGACACCCTTGACACAATTGTGAAGATCAACTTGCTGGGGACATATAAAATCAACAACATTTTCTTTCCATTGGTTTACAATGCAAAAGGAAGAATAATAAACATTTCAAGCGAGTATGGCAAAATTTGCGGAATTCCCTTTCACGGCTATTACGGCATAACAAAACACGCAATTGAAGTTTACAACGATTCACTAAGAAGAGAGTTGCTGTCTTCTGGAATCAAGGTCGTTTCTATTCGCCCAGGGGCATTCAAAACAAATATGCAAAAAGGCATTACGTCACAGTTTGAAAAGGTCGTAAAAGAAACAAAAATGTATAAGGCGCCTTTGACAAAAATGAAGAACATTATGACGACAGAACTAGGAAAGGCAAAACCAACTGAAATATTTGCCAAGGTTTTTGTCAAGGCAGCAACCACCAAAAAGCCAAAGCGCGTTTACAAGGTTAACAACAGTTTAAAAATGAAAATGCTTTCTTCTCTCCCTTCAAGCGTTCAAGATTTTGCCTTTAATAAGTATTTGAAATAAAATTTTCGTCAATAAAGCACAAAAAACGTTGTGCTTTATTTTTTGGCACAAAATTTTGCTTTTGGGCAATTTGTGCTTTATACTTTCCAAAAAAGGAGAAACTATGAAATATTTTAAAGACCAAGAATATGAAAACACAAAAAAGGATTTGTGGGCGCTAAACTTGTCCTCGTCATCAAATGCATCAAACATAAACAACCTAAACACAAATGTGAATAACCTCAAAAACAATATAACTGGGGAAAACTTGCTCATAAATGGCGATTTTAAAATTAACCAAAGAGGCTTAAGCTCTTACACCACCACACAAAAATACACTGTTGACAGGTGGGTTTTAAGAGCAGTTTCAGCAACCGTTCAAACAAATGGAATAAAACTCCAGTGTGTTGGCTCTGGAACAGGCGGGCTTAATCAGTCAATAGAAAATTTTGAAAGACTATATGGAAAAACCTTGACGTTGAGTATAAAAATTAGAGCCATACAAGGAACTTGGGAATTGCGGGCGACCTCGGCAAACCATTCTTATAACTATTCAAACGTCATTGCCAAAGAGACCCTCTCAACGACCGGTGTTATTTCAAAAACGTTTTATTTTGACAACACTTCGATTTCAACATATCCTTTGTTTAATGTTGGCGTTTACTATTCTGCAGAAAATGTCGGCGACTACTTGGAAATTGAATATATCAAATTGGAGGTCGGCAATGCCGCGACAAGTCTCTCTCCAAGACCATATTCAGAAGAACTGAGAGATTGTCAAAGATATTATGTAAAATGCATCGGCTCGGGTGCTTATAGCATATTTGCAAGTGGAATGGTTTACACCACAAGCAAAGCCTTTGTCTTTTTCCCTCTTGTTATGAGAACATCTCCAACACTAACAAGTGGTGGCACGATAAAACTTTTGATAAGCGGGGGCTACAAAAGTATCTCATCAATGGCTGTTGACTGTTTCAATTCACAAGGATTTGTTTTAACAATCAACGGATCAGGCTATACAGCAGGAAACGGTGCTTTACTGAGCACTCAATCTGACTCCACCGCTTATTTGGCTTTCGATAGTGAAATTAATTGACATTTACCGCACGTTGTTTTATACTTTTTATAATTCTTTAGGAGATTCTCGTGAAAGATTATAAGTATAAAATAACAGAAGTAATGCCAATTTACAAAGCAGAAAACTATTTAAGAGAAGCCATTGACAGCATAATCAACCAAGATCTTGGTTTCAAAAAAAACATACAGTTGGTTTTGGTTGATGACGGCTCTCCAGACAATAGTGGAAAAATTTGTGATGAATATAAAGAAAAATTCCCAGAAAACATTGTCGTTATTCACAAAAAAAACGAAGGTGCCTCAAGTGCAAGAGAAGAGGGATTGAAATATGCTGAAGGCGAATTTATCAACTTCCTAGACAGTGACGACATCTTGTCAAAAGACGCATATCGTCGAGCATACAAATTTTTTTCAAAACACAAAGATGAAACGGACGTTTGTGCCATTCCTATGTATTTCTTTGGCGAAATGCACGGGGCACATCCATTGAACAACAAGTTCAGAAAAAAACCTTATATAGCCAATTTAGAAACAAATCCAGAAATTGTTCAAATGGCAATGTCTCCAGCTTTCTTCAAAAAAGAGGCTTTCGACGGGGTCTCTTTCAATAGAGAACTTGTAAGATCAGAGGACTCTCGCATAATTTTGGAAATACTTCTGAAAAAACCAACACTGGGATTAATTCCTAAGGCAAAATATTTTTACCGAAAACACGGCAACGACTCCCTTGTCGGCAGTTCGTATGGAAAGTCAAAAAACTATTCCGAATATTTAACACAATTTTCAGAATATTCTATAAACAAATCAAAAGAAAAAACTGGGGAAATAAAGAAATTTGTCCTAAATACAATAGCATATGATTTGCAATGGTATTTTTTATACAAAACATTCCCTAAAAATTTAACAAGTTCAGATATTTCGTCTTTCGAGCAAAAATTATATAAACTGCTTTCGCTTGTTGGTGATGAATTGATTTTTAACCAGCAATACATTGACAATTTGATAAAATTGTATATTTTGTCAAAAACGCACAAGTTGGATTTGGATGTTTTAAACGAATCTTTTGTGTTGAAAGAAAACAACGCCATAAACAACATTGCAACAAAATTGTTCCCAAGCGTTGATATCGACTTTTTAAACATAAAAAAAGACCACATAGAAATCACTGGTGGATATTATCTGTTTGATAATATAAAAAACTTTGACAAACTACGCATGTTTTGTAAAGTAAACGGAAAAACCTTTACACCAAAAATAGACAATAAAATCATTGAGGAAACAGCACTCGACAGTGTATATACCAAAAAAACAATATTCTCATTCATCTTACCTTTAACACAAAACGCAACAATAGATTTTTATTTTAAATTTGAAAAAGAATTAATCAAAGTCGATTCTTTCATTTTCACAACTTATTCCCCATTCTCCATTAAACTTAAAAATGCTTATTATTATAACAAATCAAACAAGCTGATGATAACTTTTGGCAGAAAAACCAACTCTATTAATGTAAAAAAGAGCAACTGCATAAAAAGATTCTTTAAAGAAATTTTATATCTTGGAGATTTACTACTCAAAAACAACGATTACAAAATTCAAACCTTTGGCCTTCGCCTTTTATATGACCTGACAAAACCTTTTCACAAAAAACCTATTTGGATTGTGTCTGATAGAATAAACAAAGCGGGCGACAATGGCGAGGCAATGTTTAGATACATAACCTCACAAAAAAACAAAAAAATCAAAACATATTTTGCAATTGGCGATTGCGAAGACAAAAAAGAAATCAAAAAAGTTGGGAAAACGCTTTACCTTTATTCTCTCAACAGATCGAGAAGGTTTATTAAGCCAAAAGAAATAAAATATGTGCTTTATCACCTTTATGCCTCCACGCTGGTTTCGGCACACGCCGATGGGTATACAATAAGCCCAATTGGTCCATTAAAAGAGTTTTTTAGGGACATATACTGTGAAAAACATTTTGTATTCTTGCAACACGGAATAATACAATCTGACTTGAGTGGTTGGTTGAACAGATTTAATCGAAACATAACTGGATTTGTATGCTCGGCAAAACGAGAATACGGTTCTATTGCCTTTGGAAACTATTTTTATGGCAAAGACAAAGTGTGGTTAACTGGACTTCCAAGATACGACCGGCTATATAACAAAAAAGAAAAAATTATCACTTTTATGCCAACTTGGCGAAAATATGAATTCATTGTTCACGACCAAAATGGCGTTTGGCACCCTGTTAAAAATTATAAGAACTCGGAATATTTTAATTTTTATAATTCTTTGATAAACAACAAGGAGTTAATAAGTGCCGCTGAAAAATTTGGCTATAAACTTGAATTTATGCCTCACCCAAATGTTATAACAACAATCGATATGTATGACAAAAATGACAAGGTTGAATTTTTGTCGATCAACACGCCTTATCGAGATATATACGCAAGAAGCTCGTTGATAATTTCGGACTATTCTTCCGCCGTGTTTGATTTTGCGTATTTAAAAAAGCCCGTGATTTATGCACAATTTGACAAAGAAAGATTTTTCTCAGGTGACCACGTCGGGTTAACTGGATATTTTGATTATGAAAAAGATGGGTTTGGAGAAGTCACTTACGACCTTCAAAGCACTGTCGATCTTTTGATTGATTATATGAAGAATGGTTGTCAAATGAAAGATAGATACAAAAAGCGCGTTGACAAATTCTTTGCATTTAGCGATAAGAAAAACTGTGAAAGAGTTTATAAAAAAATATTAAAGTTGTAAAAATACCAGCAAAAAGCTGGTTTTTTTATAAAAAATCAAAAAAACAATGCAAATATTTTGAATTAATGTTATAATTGTCTTGGGGCAAAAAAATGAAAATGGTTATTCAGGTGGTTGACAACGCCACTTTAATGGTTGAAAATAAACTAATATCCAAAATAGAACAAGGACTCGTGGTTTTCTTTTGTGCAGAAAAAGGCGACAATGAAAACGACTTGGATTTTTTTGCAAAAAAAATAGCCTCGCTAAGAATCTTTTCTGACAGTGACGGAAAAACGAATCTTTCAATAAAAGATGTTGGCGGCGAAGTGTTGCTTGTTTCTCAATTCACTTTGGCAGGAGATTGTTATCACGGAAATAGACCAAGTTTTATTAACGCCGAGGACTTTGATGTGGCAAAAGAAAAATACGAAAAACTCGCCAGCATTTTGAAAACGGAATATAGTCTTGCTGTCAAACTTGGAGCATTTGGTGAAGATATGAAAATAACACAAACAAACGCCGGACCTTTCACTGTGTTTATGGAAAAATAAAAAGGATTGAAAACTCAATCCTTTTTTTATGGCTTGAATGAGTGGACTCGAACCACCGACCCCCACCTTATAAACACGGCAAGAATTTGACGTGTTTAAGCCCGTTAAGGGTGGTGCCGTGTTTGCACTCCGCTAACAGGGCTTTCACCCTGATAAGATTTTGCAAAGCAAAATGCAAAATAAAGTTTTGCGTGGGGGTCATAAGATATAAAAAAACAACTCGCTCGTGAGTTGCTAAATTAATGGTTGGAATGAGTGGACTCGAACCACCGACCCCCACCTTATCAGGGTGGTGCTCTAACCGACTGAGCTACATTCCATCAAATCATGCATTAATCAAAATGCACGATAAGTATACATATATTTTCTTTTCTTGTCAAGTTTTTTTGGCATCTTTTTCAAAATATTTTGAAATTTATTGTCTCTGCCCTAAAATGTCAAGTTGGTTAATTTTTTCTAAAAAAACGTTGTGGAAATATAATTATTAAATCTTGGTAAAACATTCAGTAAATAGTCTTTTATTTTATTAAAGCGGTTGACATTTGCGGTGTCTTTTGCCATATATCCATCAAGGTCACAATCGTCATCAAAATAGAATTTTTCAAACCCTATTCTTTCGTATGCCTTCTCATATAATTCCATCTCTTGGAAATATACTTCTGCGACACTTCTCGCATCTGCGATTTCATCTTTTGTCATATTCGCTTTAAGCCCATAAGAATCTTTCACCCCCTCTAAATAACTGCGTTCTTCGGTTGTCAACCCCAAAGATCCGTCATTCAAAAACGCTTCAATTTGGTTTTTTGCAGACAGACTCGTGTGTGCAACATATTTTCCAAAAAGTTCTTTAAAGTCTGTTTGAATATCTTGATAGGAAGCCACAACATCTTGCATCGTCTCGTTTGCATCAATTATCAATGTTGGAACACGGCATTCAAAAGTGTCAACCAAAAATTCAAAATATCCTTCAAAAACTTTTGCGTTTATTCCATCTTCAAGTGATTTAAACGTCGTTCCTTCCTTAAATTTGTATTCTTTGAAATCAAACTCCGTGTAAACTTCCGCCGTCAAATTTTCGATTGCATACGACAAATCTAAAGCCTTGTGTATGAAATCTCTATACGCCTTCTTAAAGTTCAAGAAGTAAACCTCTTCGCTTGAAACTCCATATGTTTCTTTGTTTGCATAATACTGATTAATTTTTTCAATATCTCTTTCGAAATCTGGGATTGATCCCTTAAAGGCATCTATTGTTCTATTTAATGCTTCGTATAAATCTTCTTGTCTTTCGTTGAGGGTCTTCAAATTTGGTTTCGTAGACAAAATCAACATATTTTGGCTAATATAGTTCATACTAAAAGCAAAAACTGTGGAATAATAATCGTTCACCTCTTTAAAACTTTCAGCATTTCCCGTCCCAAAATTTAATTTTGGTTTAAACTCTGTGTCATAACTTATGGCGAGATTTCTTGTCGATGATTCTGGAAATAGATCAACTTCTATTCCTCCAACGCAAAAACACTTACTGCTCTTTATTGCCGCTATTGCTGAAGACAATTTGTCACTCGTCGTTTTGTAATCTATTTCATAATTGCATCCTGTCAGCAAGGCGATTGGCGCAATCATTAAAAAACAAATAACAAATATAATGAATCTTATCTTGTTTCTCATACTGCGATTTCTCCTTTTAAGAAGGTCGTTGACAAATTTACAACCTCAATTTGTTCTGAGGTTAGTTCGCTCGTGTCAAGATTTAATTTTTGATCTATTATCGTTTTTAATGTAACATTTTCAATTTTGTCACTTATTTTTTTGATTTGCCCAACTTTTTCAATCAAACTGGTTGTCGTATTGTAATTTAATATTAAGTTTGTATTGCCAAAATAATTGTTGCTTAGTTTTTCAAAATTCACGGCCATAAATTTATAATCAATTTCGCCGATTTTGTCAAAGTTTTTGTAAAGGAAATTCATATAGTAACCAGCGGATTCGATTGCTGTGCAAGCAAAATCGTTTGCATAAACCCCTTTTGTTACATTCTGTTTGTATAGTTTTGAAATGCTCTCCATTGCCGTCGCATAGTACTTAAATATATTCTCCAAATCAACAGATATATTTTCAAAAACCAAGCTTGCTTCCGCGTTGCCATAGATATATTCGTCGCCAACCTTTTGCGTCAAGCTTACATTTTTGTCTTTCAAATATTGTGAAACGTTCGTTGCTGTTATTTTTGCTGAATTTAAGTTGTTATAAGCAATGTTTATGTCGCTTTTCTCATAATCTATGAAATCTGCTGTGTCAAAAACATAAGCCGTGTAAGACATATATTTAGACAATCCGCTAAACACATTAAATATGCTTTTAAGATTTGGGTTCGCATCAAAATAATCTGTCGCACTTGTTTTGTAAGCGTTCAAATTTTTTATGAAGTCGCCATCTTCACTCAGCACAATTTGGGATTGATCGTTAAGTGCATATTTTACTTTTTCCGGCTTCTTCGGAATGAAAATCACGGCACAAACAATACCAGCGATTGTCGCTATTATTAAAAACAGAAATAATATACCTTTAAAACTTGTTTTCGCTTTTGACATTTATTCTCCTTCTTCATCAAAATCATATCCTTCGATCTCTGTAAGGGCTGTTTCTTCAGTTACGTCCTCTCCCTTTTCTTTTTGATATGAAACTTTTTCTTCCAAACCAACAAAAGTTGTAAATTGAGAAAGCCAACGAAGTTTAATTTTTCCCGTTCTTCCATTCCTATGTTTTGCCAAATGCAATTCAACAATCCCAGGCTCTTCTTGTGTTGGAGTGTCGTTATATTTTTCAGGGTTGTGAAGAAACATAACAATGTCCGCATCCTGTTCAATAGATCCAGATTCTCTCAAGTCAGAAAGTTGTGGCAAGTGTCCTTCTCTCTTTTCAATATCACGAGATAGTTGTGAAAGGACGATGATTGGAACGTTGAGTTCTTTTGCCGCAATTTTCAAATTTCTTGTTATGTCTGAAATCTCGCTTTGTCTGTTCTCTTTGTTCTTTTTGTCCGAAGTCATAAGTTGAAGATAGTCCACCATAACAAGATCGAGTTTACCCTGTTTTGCTTTTAATCTTCTGCACTTTGAAAGCAATTGTGCTGGTGTTGTGAGTGAAGAATCATCAATGTATATTTCACTGTTTTCAAGTTGTTTTGTTGCAGCCCAAATTCTCTTCCATTCGTCAATTGACATCGTTCCATTAAGTGCTTTTGCCATAGGAACTCTCGCAACAGAACAAATAGCCCTCTGCATAAGTTGTGCCTTTGCCATTTCAAGAGAGAACACCGCGCAGGTTTTCTTTTCTTTTAATGCTACGTTCGTGACCAAGTTCATAGCAAAGGAAGTTTTTCCGACAGATGGACGTGCGGCAAGCAAAATCAAGTCGGATGTTTGTATTCCGTTTGTGATTTCATCCAAATCTTTAAATCCAGTTGGAACTCCCCTTAAAGATTCTGGGTCTTTTGAAATTTTGTCAAATTTGTCAATAACAGTTTTTATTGCACCGTTTGGTTTTCCAACGTGTTCAAGTGAAGAAATTTCTTCGTTTTCACTTATGTAAAAAACTTCACTTTCAGCAAACGCAAGCACATCGTCTTTGTCTTCGCTTGAGTATGCCTTTTCGATTATTTCCTGCCCACTCTTTATCAACGTTCTTCGAAGGGAATTGCTCTTCACAATGTCCGAATAATATTTAAAGTTTGCCGCCGAAGGAACAACATTGGAAAGGAAAGAAATATAATCAATTCCGCCAACTCCATTTATTTTTCCTTGTCTTTCAAGCTCCTCTGTCAATGTTATGAAATCCACAGGCACACTTCTTTGAAAAACTTTTTGCATAGCAGAAAAAATGTTCTGGTGAGCTTCTGTGTAAAAATCTTCAACCTTCAAATCATACATAAGCTCACTTTGACATTCACTGTCAATCAAAAGACAGCCAAGCACAGCTTGCTCAGCGTCAAGGTTATTGGGCATAATTTTATAATTTGGCATACAACCTCCTAATCAGAAAATGGATCAAACTCTTTTGGTTTTTCGTTTTTCTCTTCTTCTCTCTTTTTGTCGATTTTAGCACATATCCACAAAAAGAGCAAGTAAAATACTCCTGCTGTCACAATCAGGATCAAACCGTTTAACACTGGGCTCTTGATTCCTGCAACTTGCAAAAGGGCACAAAAGAAGAGAGCAAAAACAAAGTAAATGCCGATAAACCACGTAGTTCTTTTTACTTTTCTTTTCATCTCTCTTTTGTTGCTTTCCATCACACTTCCCCTCTTAAAATTTTTCCTTTTTCTCTAAGTCTCATCGTGTGGTCAAGAATAATTTTTCTAATTCTCATACTCTTTGGAGTTACTTCCAAATATTCGTCGTCAGCCAAAAATTCAATTGCATCTTCAAGGCTCATAAGCCTTGGAGGAGTCAATCTGAGCGCCTCGTCTGAGCCAGAAGCACGGCAGTTTGAAAGGTGCTTCTTTTTGCAAACATTGACAACAATGTCTTCTCCCTTTGGATTTTGTCCGACAACCATGCCGGCATAAACTGGAACACCCGCTCCAATAAAGAGATCTCCTCTTTCTTGGGCGTTGAAAAGCCCGTAAACAATCGCCTCTCCCGTCTCGTGCGCAATAAGTGAGCCATATTCCCTTCTGTTTATTTCTCCCTTGTATGGTTGGTAAGAATCAAAAATTGTGTTCAAAACACCTTCTCCACGTGTGTCAGTCAAGAGTTCAGACTTGAATCCAAAAAGACCTCTTGATGGAACAAGAAATTCCATTCTTATTCTTCCCCCTTGTGGATTCATACTCACAAGTTCACCTTTTCTCACGCCCATTTTGTTCATAACAACACCAACACAATCTTCGGGCACATCAATAATCGCTCTGTCAACTGGTTCGCATTTTTTTCCGTCAATTGTCTGCATCAAAACTTTAGGCATAGAAACTTGGAATTCGTATCCGTCTCTTCTCATATTTTCAATGAGAATTGAAAGATGCATTTCCCCACGTCCTCTCACCTTAAAGCTGTCTGCCGTTTCTCCATCGCTAACTCTAAGTGAAAGATCTTTGACCGCCTCTTTGTAAAGCCTATCTCTAAGGTGTCTTGTCGTAACAAACTTTCCTTCCTTTCCAGCAAATGGACTGTCATTAACAAGAAAAGTCATTTCAACGCTTGGCTCTGCAATTTTGACAAACTCAATTGGTTCTGGTTTTTCCCCACATATTGTGTCCCCGATCGTCACGTCTTCAAGTCCTGCCACACACACAATTTCTCCAACTGTTGCCTCTTCAACGGGAACTCTCTTAAGTCCTTCAAAAACGAAAAGACTTACAATTTTTGAACGAACTGTTTTGTTTGAGTCGTGATAGTTGCAAACAACCACACTTTGTCCAACTTTTATGCTTCCTCTTTCAATTTTTCCAACAGCAAGTTTTCCAACATAGTCGTTGTGTTCTGCGGAAGAAATAAGAAGTTGCAAATCGCCCTTTTCGTCTCCACTTGGAGCTGGAATATAAGAAATCAAAGTCTCAAAAAGAGGCTTTAGGTCTTTTCCTTCCTTGTTTTTGTCTACACTTGCAACCCCTTTTCTCGCCGAGCAAAAAACAAATGGTGAGTTGAGCTGTTCTTCGTTTGCATCAAGTTCCAAAAACAGTTCCAAAACCTCATCAACAACTTCACTAACTCTTGCATCTGGTCTGTCGATTTTGTTTATGACAACAACAACCTTATGTCCTAAAGAAAGTGCTTTTTCTAGCACAAATCTGGTTTGTGGCATTGGTCCTTCAAACGCATCAACAACAAGCAAAACCCCATCGACCATTTTGAGAACTCTTTCAACTTCTCCTCCAAAATCGGCGTGTCCAGGTGTGTCAACAACGTTTATTTTCACTCCACCAAAAACGCAAGAGGCATTTTTTGAAAGGATTGTGATTCCTCTCTCTCTTTCAAGTGCGTTTGAGTCCATAACTCTGTCCTCAACGGTCTGATTTTCACGAAAAACATTCCCTTGTTTGAGCATTTCATTCACAAGAGATGTTTTGCCGTGGTCAACGTGTGCAATTATTGCAACATTCCTAATTTTCTCGTTTGTCATACATTTTTTCTAGTCCTTTTCCGGTCTAAATGCCAAACTTTCATATTTAGCATTTCTAATATATACATATTAACACGTTTTAAAGAGAAATACAAGAAAAATTAATAAAAAAGAAAGAATAATTTCTTTCTTCTTTAAACCAAAAAAATTTTAGCGTTTTTTGCCTTCCGTTTCTTCTTTTTTAAGATGTGTAAAACGAAAATTATAGCCATTAAGATTGCTGTTAATGCTAATGCGAAAATATACCAGTTTGCCCTGTTCGGGTTGTAAACATAAATTTCCACGTTTTTTTCTGTTGACAGGTCGTCAAAAGTGACTTGCCACACGTTTGTATAAAGCCCTTCTTCTTCCCCCTTATAATCTGCGTTTGTGTGAATCTTGTTTGTGCTTACCTTATAGGCATATGAGAAGCTCGGTTTTGCAAGTTGCTGCTCTTCTTTTGCGTATTTAGACTGAACAGAACTTAAAATCAAATAAAAATACTCTCCAAGCGTTTGCTCTTTGCCTTCATTCACAATTTTTTGGGAAAATATAAATGGGCTTTTTGTTTTTCCCCTGTTGACAAACACCCCTTTTTGAATCGTGATTCCTTCACTTTTGTCTTGACTTTCGTGATAAAAATTCCAAACTTCCGCATCACTAAAGGAGAAAGAAAACTTAACTGTTTTTGTTTTTGACTCATACTTTGGTAAATCATAACTGGCCTTACCTCCGCCCAATCTATACTCTTCACTTCCTTTCAAAACACTTGTTGTATAAAAATTAATAAAATACGGGAAAAACAACCTTGTTTTTATTTCCATCTCGAGTTCTTTTACATACTTTTCTTTTTCTGTTGCCGAAAATCCAAATTCATCCTCTTGTGTAGGAAAAGATATCTCTTGTGTGATTTCCCCGCTTTTGTCTATCAAAATTGAAAAATTAATGTTTTCGTTCGTGGAAAATTTTGCAATCGAACAAGACGTTGTAAAAAAAATAAAGAGGATAATTGCCAAGATAAAAATTATCTTTTTTTTCATACCTCTTTATTTTATTGCTTTTCTTCGCTTATTATTCTTCTACATCAATGAAACCTACAGAGTAAACCCCACCGACATAGGTCACTTTTATTGTGTAATATTCATTTGATGTCGTGAACTGTTGCGTAGACGTAATCGCCGTTGTGCCCACAACAACGCTATAGCTTTGGCTTGCATAACAATTTCCGTTTATTGTTCCAGTAAATTGTTTTGCAATTATATATGAAGATACTGCGGCCGAATTTACTTTCCCAAAGCCAAAAATATTGCCAATAATTGAATTGCACGAATAAACTATTCCAGCACTGTAATTTGCTTTGCCAGTGACGTTGTTTGAGTTGAACGAGTCAATTATGCTTCCGCCCGTTGAATAAATAATTATTCCGCTGGCATAAGCCGTTCCATTGTCGCAAAGCGAAGCAACTATTCCGTTGTTTCCGCAAAGTGACAAAAACCCATTTACATTGCTTAACGCAATTCCTCCACACTGAACAATTCCGTTTTGTGAATTTGTAAGACTTGCCCTAATCACTGCTGTCGAAGCTGTTTGACACAAGGTTATGTTTGCATTCTGTCCTTCGTTGAATCCAACAATTCCACCCAAATACAACGATTGTCCTGTTGCAAAACTGTTTTCAATGTAAATTCCCGCTGTTACTGTGCAATGTGAAACACTGTTGTGATTTACTCCCACAATTCCCGCAAGAGTAAATGTGTTTGAAATTTCAGTGGTCATCGTCACTGCAAAACTTGTTAATTCAATTTGTCTCACACTTCCACTATTGATGAGCACAAGACCTGCAAACAGGGCATCCGTTTTCACTCCCCCACTATATGGGCTGTATGCATAAGCCACAGATAACTTCAAGTTTTCAACAACGCCTGTTTCTGCAACAGAACCAAATATTGCACCAACCTGATTGAAACTTAAATCCAGCGTCGAGTCGTCCCCTTGTGCAACTCTTCCAGAAATCGCAGTTCCTGGATTGATTCCTCCTTGTGATGTGAATGTAATTGTTTTTCCATCTCCATCAAAATTTGAACCAAAATTGTTTGCGATAACAAACCCTCCAGTCGACGTTAAAACAATGTCGTTTGCAAGTTTGAAATAATAATTTGAATCAACGCTGCTTACATAAGCTTCTGTTCTTGTTGGCGCATTAATTCCGTAACCATTTGCGTCGGTTTCTCTTTGAACCGTTGTCAGTTTGTATCCGTCCAAAAGATATGTTGGTTTGTCACCAAGAATGTCCATATTTGCAAATTGCTCTGCGGATTCAATCATATATGGATTTGTCTGTGAGCCAGCCCCAGATGCAAACAAGTTGAATGTGACACCCTCGCCGTCGTAGGTTTTCCAATCAGAATTGATGTTGTTGTATCCTATTCTCGCCTGAACTTTAAATTCTGCAACCTGATACCCTGCAAGTTCTGGCATAAAGAACTTTTCTCGCACGTTTTCATAAAGTCTTGTGTAGCTTGTTTCATCATAATATGTATTTGGTTTTTGAGTCCTTGTTCTGTATGTTATCGAAACTCTATAATATAAGTCGCCTTCATACTCGCTTCCATTGCTTTCTTTGCCGTAAGTCCACACAAATTGATTAAGACTGTTGTCATAGACAATTGTATCTAAAGCCGTCCAGTCATTTTTTGACAATGTGAAGCCATATTTATAGGAATTGATATAATTGTCACCGGTTGCAACGACTTGTATCTCTATTTCGATTCTATGGCCCGATTCAAGATATAGTTTATATGGTTCATTTATTTGGTCATACACGCCTGCGCTGTTAACAATCGTGAATCTTGATTTGTAAGAATCCTCACTGTTGTAATACAATATGAAACTATTAGAATTTGCACTTATCAGATTTTCTGTCGAAATGTTGTATGTCTTGAATGTCACCAAAACGTTTGAATACCTTACAACATCTTCTGTCTTGTATTGTGTGAAGAATGGTTTAATATCATATGTGTCGTATCTCACATTATCGATTTCTTCGCTCGTTTTTGTTATGTGATTTTCTTCGACATAAGGCAAGATTCTTATTGTTCCGCTTGATTTTTCAAAAGATGTGAGCCTATTTTGGGCACTATTTTTTGCCGATACAAAAACGGAAATCGTATATTGTAATTCACTTGAAAGAATTATGTTCTCATCATCTAAAGTAAAGATGTATTTTTCTGCTACAGAATCATACACATATTCCCCAAGAAGTTCGCCACTCGTTGCTGGCCCGTTGTATTTCACAACAAAGTTATACAAATCTTCAGTGTATTCACTTTCCCAAGTGATGAGCCCGTTAACAATTGCAATATTTTCCACGTCATTCAATCTCTTAAATGAGTGTTGTGCTCCAGCATTTGCCAAAATCAAATATTCGCCGCCTGCATAATAAACGTTTTCATTTTTAAGGTCGTTGTTTAGTGCCGTCAAAATTCCGTTTAAACTGTCGCTGTCGAACGCTGGGAAAGCATAAATAAGAACTTTATAAGTGTAATCTATTGTTTCGTCTGTTCCTTCAATATATGAAGCAGGAAGAACATTTGATTTTGTGAAATAAGTGTCTGTCTTTGCATCTTTTGTTAATCCTTCAAACGTCTCGCGGTAATATTCCACAACAACCTTATAAATTATAATTGTTTCACCATCGTTGAATTCTGCAAGCAAACCATCTATCACAGAATCTTCAACTCTTGTCCATTCAACGTCTCCGTTTGAATTGATAAAGATTGATGTTGGGTTATTGAGAAGAGCTGCAGAAGATGTTGCCTTTTCAGACGACATAAACAGCATAGTCTCGCCATAATCCAGCAAATAATATTCTCCATCGTTATAAACTCTCACTTCAAAAGATTCTCTTTCGTCTCCAATAGAAACAAAGTAATATTCTGCCGTGGTTTCTTCAGTTTCTTTATAGCTTCCAACAGGCGCATCAATTGCTCCCGCTTTGTATGTCGAACTTGTTGTTGTGACAAACAATTCTTCGTCGTTTGGTCTTCTTGCGTGAATGTCTTCAGAAACAGAGTTAGTTATCTTGTAGGTTGGAAGCACGTAATCAACAGGATTGTTTGCACTGTTTTGGATTGCAAAATTGCCTTCCCAGTTCACTGTAACTGTTGGCGCATACAACTTGAACACATTTTCAACCCTGTAAATTTCACTGTCCACGACAACCGAATATCTTCCAATATTTCCTTGAGCAATGAACATAATATAGTTATATAATCCATCAAAAGCTGGGTTAAATCTGCTTATGCCTGTTGACGCTCTTATTGCACTTATTCTTGCTGCCGATTCACTTGCTCTCTTGTAAACAACTGTCGTTGGATAAATGTTAACCCCATCAGAATATGAAGACCATTCAAATCCCTTCATCGTCAATTTTATTGCAGAGTTAAAGCCCAAGAAAGTAACATCGATTGGCTCTGTCTTGCTGCAAAGCCTTGTTGTTGACCCAACTGTATAAATATTTGCAACATAACTGAAACTGTTATCCAAAAGAATATTTAGTCCGTTCGCGTTGTTGAGAGGAATAAGAACGTAATCAATTCCGCCTTCATTCACAACGGAAAGCGCAAAACTTTCAAACTCTGTTTTATAGAAATTCCATTCGTCTATCTCGTATTTTATATCATATACTGCTATGGAATTTTCACCATATTGCATAACAAGTCGATAGTTCTCAAGCATTACACTATTAATAAATGATGGAGCGAATTTCAAATAATAATTATATGAGTATCCATCTGCGTTTAACATTCTGTATGTCTTCACCGCAGGAGATGCTTCAACTCTGCAAGAGTCAAAAGCCTTCACTTTTGGTGAAGTCAAAATATACGTTTCATTTCCAATTTGAGCATTTGGAATTTCAAAGCCAATTTGCGTTAAGTAAATATCGTAATTTCCAACTTCAACAGATTCTCCTGTCATAGATCCATTGTTTTTTCCAATGTTGTCAAAAAGAAGGTTTGAAGATGCAAGTCCCGTAAAGTAAATGTTGCTTCCCATCATTTCAAGGAACAATGAAACGGTTTCTTTTCCCGCAACCGAATCAGATATTCCATCAAGAAGACTTGCCAGTTCTGTTACATAATCTGTCTTTTGAACAATTTCAACGCCGTCAACAATCATCTTTGTTTCTTCCATTGAGAAGGCGTTTTTAAAAGTTAGTTCAAACTTGTTTGTTTGTGCCGTCAAACTCTCAATTGTAAAAGCAAAAGGATAAGTAAACAATTTTGACGCCAATGCTTCAACGCAACTTTGAGATGTCGTATATTTTGTGTTCCAGTTGTCAAGAACATCATCAATTGAAACATTATATTCTGAATATATATATGCGTCTTGAGTCAAGGTGTATGTTCCATCGATAAATTCTGTCCTTAAATACATAGTCTGATCTCTGTAAACAAACGCCGTAAAAGTTCCTGTCCCAACATTGACTTCATCGTCCGCAGATTTTCTTCCATAACCATATGGCATATAATATTCATCGTTTTCGTTTTCTGAAAGTGTTGTGCCCATCAAAAGGGTTTCGCCATAGAGTCGTCCATATGCAGAATCTTCGTTTGGCCTTGAAAGACTTATCGACAAAACGCCGTCATTGATTTCAATTGCGTTTGTTGTTTCATTTGCTTTTATAACCTTATATTTGTTTCCGTTTAAGTGTTTAAAGTCAACACCATTTGAAGCCAATTTGTTTGAACCCAGGGTTGAAACTGAAACAACAGAAACTTCAAATTTTTTGTTTGCAGAAATCAAATCCTCTGTTGTTACTCTTTTTGTTTCGTGTGAAGGAATGTAAATTATTTGAGAATCTCCACCTTGATCTTTGAAGATAACGTAATATCCCGTCACGCTTGCATAATTCGAAGATGTGCTTAGCGACCAACTTATCACACCCCCGCTCGCATAAACCTCAGAAACAGGTGGCAATTTTTCATAAGCCAAACTTTCACTCCAATCGTTGATTCCAAACAAGTTTCCGTTAGTCAAGTAAATGTATGCAACAGAAAGCGTGCTGTTCCCGTTTCTTGTAACGATTTCATTAATTGGAAGCGCATAAATTTCTTCACTTGAAATTGCAGAACTGTCATTAACTGTCGAGAAATATGCCCCTTCTGTTGTCGTGTGCCAATATCCAAGATAATCCGAAGCGGTTAGTGCCAAGGTTTGTGTTTGCGTTCCTGACGTTAACGTCACAACAATCAATTTGACAGTTTGACCCGCTTTTGGGTGTATCAAAAGGTAATCGTGCATCATATCTATTCCTCTGCCTTGCGTATAATCAGAAGAAGATGCTTGTGCGTAATCAAAATCGAACGCGTATGACTCGCTTCTTAATAAGCCAACTTTTGTTAAATATATTTCTACTGTTTGTTCTCCAGAACCTCCAAGTTCAAACTGGCTGAAGATATCTATAAAATCAAATGCGTAATCCGTTTCTCCGTAGGTTTCTACGGAAACAGACACAACGCTTCCTGTGGTTTTAAAATTGAAATATGTTCCGCTTGCCAAAGATTCTGAAAGCGTTATATAAATTTTCCCATCTTCAGAGTTTAACGAAACATTTGCAATTTCTTGCAATTTATCAAAGGAATTTTCTTCAACGATAGAATCCATCATAAACGTTGCTGTGTTTTCTTGTTCATCTCCCTCGTTTCCCAAAACTATCGCTTGAATATAAATTCTGCCTGTTAAGTTTCCAACAAAATATGTGTAAACAAAATTGTCTCCTGAAGGGGTCGCATCTGCTTGCCTCAAAATTACACTCAATTCGTCAACACCATTATACGCATAAAGCAAGATGTCTCCGTGCCCTGTTATTTCAAGTCGCCCGTCTTCTGTAAGTGAAATTGAATCAACACTTTGTTCAACAAGCAAACTCGCTCGAACTTCAACACTGTTCGACAATCCACCTGAAATGTTTCCAATTGCTCTTAATCCGAGATAATAGGTTCCGCTTCCGCCCAGATCTGCTATGTCTTCTTCATCAAGAGATATTTCACAAGTCGAAACATTTTTATTTAAAAGAACTGCATTCGAGCCATTATACACAACGCACTGGTATGATGTTGCTCCCGCAACAGCATCCCAAGTAAATGTATATTCTGTTGTCTCCCCTTGACTGAATGTTTTTGTTCTTGTTAGCACAATATTTTCAACTTCATTCAATCTCGTAATTGAAATGTTTTGAGTCTTAACTGCAGAATTTAACTTTCCTACGCTTGTTGCAACAACCTCAAGCATATAGTTTCCAGAATAATCATCTGGGAATGAATAACTTCCGCTTGTAACAACATTTTGAACTAAATATTCATCATCCTTTTTAATCGAAAGCAGGTATGAAACATTTGTATCTGTTGATGTGATATTTATGCCACTGGCTGTTTGTGTTATTGTTGGTCTTTGCAAAACGACTCCTGTTACAGAAGCAACGTTTGCTGGACATATTGCAACATTCGTTACGTTTTTGATCAAAACATCAACCCTATAATCGCCGCTATATGTTCCAATCGCACTGTCAAGATTGATGCTAGAGTCGCTTGTCACAAATTCTGTGACATTGCCATCTACAGTTACCTTCACAATGTATCCGTTTGAAGCAACAACGCTAGAATTTGTTGTTGTGTATGATATGTTCAAAATTTTTGAATCAGAAACAGTTATGTTCGCCGCTGTAAATTTATATATTGTCAAGTTTACCACGTTAGATGCAACATCTTTGTCACTTAAAACCCTAATTGAAATTGTGTTGTTCAAATCACCAAAAAGTCCCTGTGGAATGTTATAAGAATAGTTTGAAATTCCACTCACGAATGAAAT
>Ga0310786_10002669_pt1 | contig 26852 bp, 40 predicted proteins | sample AusTroGonzalo_MG_FD_203881 | JGI IMG/M metagenome (GOLD analysis project Ga0310786, IMG submission 203881) | Bovine rumen microbial communities from tropical cattle in Woodstock, Queensland, Australia - Gonzalo_03 (v2) (version 2) | ecosystem: Host-associated > Mammals > Digestive system >...
AATACCATGGCGCACCAATGTTTTCCTGAAGAGTATTTATGACATTGATTTAATACAATGCCAAATACCGTGGCACTTTCCTCTTGAATAGAGCGTGTGATGAAGTCCACGTTTAGAGCCCCGCTGTTATCTTCAAAACCAGACCATGTCGCAAAGCCCATGTATTTAAACCATGGTTTTGCCTTTTCAAGACCATACATTAGTTTGTCTATTTCCACAGAAGAGAGCCACTGTTCACGCATCTTGGTTTATATCGTCGGGATTGCGTTCTCGTATATTTCCATGATACGGTCTCCATATTTACTCTTGAGTTTGTTCATGACACATTCATCGGCAGAGCCGGGGCCTCGGCCATCGGCAAACTCTCCTTCACATTTCAAGGAAGTAATGAGGGATTTATACCACTCCTCTCCGCTCTGTGAAGCGCCGGGTTGAACTATCCGTTTTAGAGCGTTGATTTCATCCTTGATTAAACACGTCATGTCGTCGGCGTTTTTATCGCGCCAGAAGATACACGGGCAGATGTATGGGGTGGTTTCCTTAGATGTCTCGACACTCGCTCCTCCTTTTGTATGCGGCATTTTTTATGTGTGTAAAAACATGTAAGAGAGAGTGTAGAGCGTGGAGTATAAACACAAGACTATATACACAGGCTCTATCGCCTTGTTTTCATCCGCGGGATGTATCGGCGGCTGTATCCGCTGTGCACAAAAAGAAACAAACCCGCTTGGAGTCTCGCACGTGGGCATTGTAGTAATCGCGTCTCCATTTGAAGTATATCACACGCTCACAACCTCGCCTCATCTCTCGGATGAACAACGTGTTTGGGTGTAGAAGTAAATCGTGAACAGAAAGAGTGAAGAACCAGAGATATTTGTCTTGGAAGCGACAGGGAGTATGACACAGGTCTTTAACACAGGCTATCCTTTCGTGACTATTTCACAGTTTTCACAACTTGAAGAGAGCTATGATGGAAACATTTACTTAAGGCCGTGTCTCTCTCCTGTAGAGTTCGACTGGGAATAATACCTCGGCATTTCTTATGAAAGGGACTTCCTTGAACTCGTGAAATCAACCCGGAGGAAGAACTATCGCAATAGTCGGCAGTAGGTCTTCTGCTCTGAACTCGTGGCATGGATCTTGAATTAAGCTGGGTGGTATAAAAACTGTCCTTCAAACTGCACTCCCGCCGAGCTTGGAGCGTGGAATAAACTCGAGAACTTCGCCGACTTTTAAATCTACTGAATTGTCAAAGACAATTCTAAGAAATTATCGAAGATAATTCTGCCGAAGGGTGAAGGGTTTTTCTCGTGAATAAAATGAAGCTTGAAATCATTGTTTTCATCGTGCTTTTCATCATTACCATTGCCGTGTAGATGGTCTCATTTAAATCCCTCTCTTCTCAACAGAAAGTGGCCTTCTAGAAAATTGACCGCATAGAAACACGACAGATACAAACGGCGCAGACTTCACTTCAACAAGCCCTTGTATCCTCGCCCAATATGATGGCGATATAAAACACCCTTCCTGAAAGCGCGGTGAATGAGTTTTCAGATGGCAAAGCGGTAGAGGCTCTTCCTCCTCCCCCGGAAGACGTCGTCGCACAAATCCCCGGAGGAGCGGCAGCATTAAAGCCTGGCACTGGGCCTATGACAGAGATGAAACAAGGCGAGTAAATAGAGCAGTTCATGAAGTAAGGAGCAGCTGGAGCAGGAGGGAAGGGGCCGCAAGTGTTTTATTGAGACCAAGTAAATTTTTTTCTTCAGTGTATATGTCGGGACTATCAGACGTGTAAATCTGCAAGAAGTGTCATATGATTTTAATGAATGAACCAAACGTGGGTAAAGACGGGATTGAAATCATTTGTTAAGACTGTGGTGAAATCAATGTTTTCAAAAAGTTGATTATTTACACGAATGAAGCGATGACGGCGACAGAGCATAAAGCCGAGAATAATACAGAGGATGACACCGTATTTGTATGATAATCCTCTTCTTTTTTTCACTCCTTTTTTCCTTCATATAATGTCTCCCCTGACGGATCGGCGGGTGTCCCTCGCTGAAGACCATCGTCTCCTCGGGCGAAGCCCTCGGGCTGCGCTGAAGACCACCGGCAGGGCCTCGGCGATGCCTCTGTCTGAAGACCATCGTCTGAAGACTTTGTCTGAAGACCTATACAAGCAAGATACAAACAAGTTTTCATCGCCCCCTGCGTTGACAGAGTCGTGGCTCCGTCCGTTGTCTAAACTCGTGAAGATAAACACCGTTTTAGACATGACAGCATACATCGGGAGTGAAACCATCGTCGCATCGCAGGTTCTTCCTCACGCACATATCACGGCCTGTGAAATGAATGAAGACACGTTTTAAACCTTGAGGAAGAACGTGGACAAATACACCGCAGAAGGAAGCGATATAGACTTGAAGAACACATCGTCTGTAGAAGTGTATTAAAGCGACCATTGGGACCTGGTTTTATGCGACCCTCCTTTTGGCGGTGCAGACTATGCCGGCGACAAGGAAGCATACCGACGGTTTAAAGCAGATATATAGCGCGGGGAATATTACCCGTCTCACGACAGTGTTAAAAGCGTGGACTTAAAACTGCTTCCAAATGTGGATTTAATACCATTGATTAAAGCAAAGAAGTATGCAGTGTTTGCGTTGAAGATGCCGTTTAATTGTTAATACTCTCCATGGTGGGACCTGTCAAAGGAGATACGTAAGAAACTAAAAGGATGCCCGTCTCTCACCCTTGGAATTAAACGTGGGCCATATCTCTCGTATGCTGTCAGGCTCTTCTTCTCGGATGTAAAGACTTGGTCGCATCCCGACATGTGGAAGAAGGCCATGAAAGTATTCAAGTCCTTTAATGTTGTTCATATCTCGGGTTCAATGATTGTTAATAACAATATGCACGCTAATACAACTTTTTTGAATTAAGAAATGATACTTATCGGTGGATAGAAACTGAAGAATTTTATAAATGGTGTTTCTGCACTTCCCGATTAAATCAAGTAGTGGCAGCATTTCCTTTCCTTCGAAGGAGAAGACGTTTCTGTACTCGATATGACCACCGGGACTGGAAGCCTGGCGATACACTTCGCTTTCAGAAAGTTCGTATCGAAGGTTGAAGCATACGAAAGAGACACAGATATATATCGCCTTCTTCAAGAAAACATTTCCGAAATGCCGGAGTTCGTGAAATAGAAAATTGACACCCACAATGAATCAAGCACAGGCGTATAGCGTCGTTTTAATCTCGTGCTCTGTTCCCCGGATGTAGACAAGTCCGGAATCTCGGATGAAGACAAGAAAGCATACGGGACTTTTGGCCGCGATGTGTTTCAGTTTGTAATGGGTCGTCGTGAAGACAAGCCCGATTGTCCGCTTTCGACGATACATTAAAACCTCGACGGTACACCGATATTAGACTTTGTAAAAAACATGGACTATGACGTGTTTGCGTACGAGATGCCTTTGAATGCTGAATTATCGCCATATATCAATACCCCTGTGAAGGATGTAGGCGTGGATAATATCACGGTGTCGATATTTAATAAAGGCCGTGTCGTTCATCTCGTTCGACTCTTCTTCAAGAACAAGACGATGTTCAAGTTCGCAAAGGAGAAATAGGAAATGGGAAAACTTGGGAAGAGTGCGACGAAGAGCGAAGGGACTAAAACGGCGAAGAAAACTACCACAAAAGCGAAGACTACTGCAGGGACTACTGCGACGACAAAAGCAGTGAAAAAAACAGCAACATCTTCAAAAGTGAAGACTACTACAGGGACTATTGCGACGACAAAAGCAGTGAAAAAAACAGCAACATCTTCAAAAGTGAAGAAGTGTCTTTTGGACACACCACAAGCCGGTGGAGCACGTAAACGTACCAGACGCCAATGAAGCGATAGTATATGTTTCACACACTTATGAAGTCAGGGATATTAATCCTGTCTTTAAGCAAGGCATAATACAAGATGTATCGACAGCGCATTCCATAGTTTTATCTCTCGTAGTCATTTTGACGTATATCTCTCTCGTTTTCAAACACGTCGAAGAACCCCGGTTAGAGCGTGATACAATCATATCCATACCCGTTTTTAATAAGCTTGAATTAAGGAAGGGATTTTGTAATGAGGAATTAAACCAAGTTTTTTTCTTCAATCGGCGTGTTAGAAGTCTTGAACACGAGCCCCTTTGAAGTGTATACTTGGTTGTTTTAATAGTAGCCTTGTATCTTGTGCTTTGAAATCAATGTCTTCAGATGGTCGCGGACATAGTTAATATCCTTGTCATATATCTCCTTGAAGAGATGAAGATGGTTCTCTGTGTAGCGCTCCTCGTCTCCGGCAATGTAGCAGAGGTTTTCATAAATCATGAAAGCGGTGAAGTTTCCGTTGTTGTAAAATTCATCTTTAAACACCACGCCTTATCCCATGAAGTCTTTAATGTAGAAGCGTATGGCATTAGTGTTCTGGGTTTAATTCAGGTTATAAAACAAGTCTATTTTCTTTTACGCGTCGATAATAGGTTCAATGGAATCATACATTTAATAATTCAAGGTTATATCCTGGGCAGCGTTCGTGCGTTCAATCACAGGCACATCGCGGATACAAACCAAGTCTGGAGTTATGCGATAACAAAACCTAATAATGTGGACCAACATTTCTGAATCTGCGCTTTTATAATTATATTCAAGGCCAGTGAGTTCTTTATTATACAATAGCTCTATAAACTCTCTTAATCGGATAATTTAAATTTCGCATTATTTGACGAACTCCATAAAAGGAACATATCGTTACTATATAAAAAGCTGTCTGATACCGCGAACATCCACGATGTCTTTCCTTCCTTCATTCGATAGATTAAAGTCTCGCTCTCTCAATGTTTTATACAACTGCTTTATCCTCTGGTCTTCTTCATAGATTTCAACCCATTTCTATTCGTGTTTTGTAATTTCTTTATACGCTGGGGCTGAAACCGTGAAACAATATATCTTCACTCTTCTCTTCTCTGGAGGAAGGAACATGTGAGACTTAAATCTCACGGCACGTGCGGTGATTTATTCGAAAAGAGAAATCTCTGGTATGTTGTCGAGGATGAAGAAGTTGTTTACACACGAGAGTGAGAGCCCGGTTTCTGCGATGGAAGTGAGCATGATGAGACATATCTGGCTTCCATCGCGGTTTTAATACGAGTTATAAACCTCGGTTTAGACGTCGCGCTTTCCCTTTGCTGTTTAAGCTGCATAAACTGAGTAGACTGCTGGGAGGAATTGAGCCTTGGTATGGGACCCCGTTGTAGTGTGTTCGCGATACGCCTTTCCGCATCGGAAACAAAGCGTGTCTGCTGTCGGGCTTTTTCCATAGGCAATAAACCCGTTGTGTTCAAGAATTTCTACATACTGTTTTAAACCAAATTATGCGTCGATGTTTTTCACATAGGCGGCACACTTCTTGTCTTCCTTCCCGCTTAAGATGTGGTGTAAATTGGAGATGAAAGCGAAGGCCATAGGCGCGTGTTTCTTCAGGTTTTCATACGAGATTAAGTCTCCCTTTAATATCTTCGTCGCTTCATGCTTTTCACCATCGTAGTAATATTTGGGAAGGATGTATTTTGTGACAGAGAGTCCAGTGGTTTCTTGGTTCTCGCTCTTTTTGTAAGCTTCATACTGCGCCGTTGACATTTGACATCGCACAAGGCCAAATCCTGGGATGAGTTCCGGGCCTTGTTGAATCTGCTCTTTCACTGGGACAAGAGACGTGTCCTACTTCGTCCATGAAATTGTGTGTTTCGCCAGAATGTTAATACCCTCGTCTTCAGTCTTGTATGTCTCCCCGAAGATAGACAGGAGATATTTCATTTCACTTGCCGTTGAATTAAACATTGTTCCAGAGAGACAGATTACTTTAAGGTCTTTAAGCTGGTGTTAAAACAAGAATTAAAACGTTTCTCCATACGAGTTCAAGCCTTGTTATGAAAACAGGCGTTAAAACTCGTCTATAATAATGTATGAATACCGGAAGAAGCGAAGGAGTTCTCCTTTTTCCATCATACTCACGCGTTATACTGTGGTGAAGCTCACGTTGTCTAAACCGATGCCCATCTTCTTCGCATCGTGCTTGAATGAATCCTGTGTCGCATCGTTGCCCACGACGATGACATTGCCCCCGGTTTATGCCACGATAGAGAGCGCGGTCGCTGTTTTGCCAGAGCCCATGATATAGTCGAGGATGAACCATCGCAGGGCGTTGGACAGCGCCGAGAACACACGCTGGGCATAGATTTAGTAATTCTTCATTTGAAAGCGCCCATTCAAAGGCTCAAAACCTGTGAATTATCGGACCTCTTTTTCACGGATGTCTTCCGCAATGTCAAATTATACTTACATTTACAATACAGAAAAAAGGCCGGATTCATGCGGAGACATCGTCATCGCTTTCTACACATACCTTTGTCGCCCCGCTGAAAGACCCGTAAGCATACAGGCCTATAGACACGCACGCTCCCATGATTATATGTGTGGCAATATCCAAGGTTTTAAGCACGTGTTTCTTCAAGCAAGGAGTGTAAGTAAGGGCGAAGAGGATAAAAGCGAGGACAAAGCCCACGCCGCCGACGAGGAGCGATACCATGGCATCGATACACGGCATATAAATGGCGAAGAAAAACTCCCGCTCATATCTCCCGTGGATTCACATTACTGGGAACCTGTCGGTTCACATCTTGAATAAATAATACACAAAGACCTGGTTTTATGTCACGATTCCATACTACACGCTGAACACACAGTTTTCCTCGCCTACATGATAAACAAGCCCCTTCATCCCTGCAATGATTTAGAAAGAAGAGTTAATAGAAAACTCTTGTTCCACCACATGCATATCACTCTTTTCAATTTTTTGTACCACTTTGTCCACTTCATAGTCTGCGTCATTGAGTGTAATCTTGACATCGTCGTCGTGTCGTGAGTAGATGAAATTCATGTTTTAAGACTTCGGTACTTTAAACATTGAAGAGATGATAGTGTCGTTGAAATAAACACACTCTTCTCCCTTGCTTTTCACCCGGGATATAGTCTCGGTTAAACGCTCTTCTTCTTTCAGGCACATAGCCGCGTAGTTAATGTATTCATGTGTCATGCAGATTTGGTTTGTAAATTAAAGCGTCGTCGGTTGCGAGTCTACGGACGATTTAAAAGCGAAGTTCATACACACTGGTGCAGTCTGGGTTAAAATCTGTTTTATGTCGTCGAAGAAAGTCTGCGTTGAAACGCAGAAGAAGAAGCTCTGGTTTTTGAACTCGCCTCGAACATCTTCTTCTTGAAGGTGAATTGAAATGACTTGCGCCTCGAAATTATTCCCTTGAATGAAATTAATGAAATAAAGCTTCGGATTTGAAAAGTGGATATAAAAGAACTACTGGTGCTTTTGTTTAAAGAATTGCACTAGAAGTTGTTTTAAAACCTTGACTGAAACCGCGATTTACATGTCGGCAGAACACTCGGAAATTTTCTGGTGGGTTTATTCAAGGGTTTAAGTCGGTTGTGTTTTCAAGAAGGATAAATCTCCGTCCGAAAACTTTTTTATATTCTTCAGGTCTTTTACAAGGGTGTCGATTATCTCTTTTCTCGTCGGCATTTTATAAAAAAGAGAAAAACGCACATTTCATCCTCGGTTTATATCCTCGCATTTCACCTCGCATTTCATCCTCGGTTTATATCCTCGGTTTATATCCTCGGTTTATATCCTCGGTTTATATCCTCGGTTTATATCCTCGGTTTATATCCTCGGTTTATATCCTCGCATTTCACCTCCTATCGGGTACAGTCTCCCGTGCATAGCTTTATACACTCATGAAATCATTCACTTTTATAATTTCAGTATCACACCGTGTTTGGTCCTTCTTGAAAATAGCCTCGTCCAAAACCCCGAGTTCAATCGCGAGCATAATCAGCTTTGAAAAGAGAATCCAAAAGTATGTGTCGTGAGCTTCAGCAGAAGTGAGGAATTTCACGTCGTAGATATGAGTGAGTTCATGAAGCAAGACATACAGCACAAGGCTTTATTCAAGTTATCCTTTCTCGTCGCACAGACACAGTTTTATCTCCTCGCCCTTGTTCACGGTGTAAGCAAATTGGTGTTGAATACACTACTCCAAGAAAGAGAGCCCTTGAATATTTTACTTGTATGTGTTCTTGACATATTACCATCGCGCAGAGCTGGTGTTTTCAAAGGGTGAAGCGATGAGATGGTCGACGATGATATCTACCTTGAATATTAACTGGTCTATATATTCACGTTCTTGGCGTGGTGAAAGGCGTGTAAAAGACTCTCGTGTGGTGCGACGACGCACTTATCCCCGCACTTGGCCCCGGAGAAGGCCACGGACTAAATCGTCTTCCCGGGTGAAGTGCTCTACCCTTCTCCTTCGGGTGAAAATCCCCTTTCTCCTTCGGGCGAAGGTTTCTACCTTGTCTTTCATGGGCTTCGCTTTCTCACGGCGCATACACACCCACACCACCACAATGAAAACGACGACGAGAATCCAAGTGTCCGTTTTATTCCATAAAAAATCGGGATATTCATACATTTTTCACTTCCATTTCTACATCGCCAAACTACCACTCTGGTTCCATCATTTCTAATCTAATGTTTTCATCCACGTTTGTTCTCGGTTCAGGCACTTCTTCGTCTTCATACTTGAATTCATCGGGGCCTTAATCCAGGGATACAGTCAAGGGTTAAGTAAACTGTTTAAGCGCGTCTGTCATCAGGTTGTCATTCTACAAAGCTGTCGGGTTTTCACTCACGGGTTAAAGCGGAGAAGAAAGGACCACAGGCGTGGGCTTGCGATGATACTTCTTCCAAAGGGTGTAAATTAAAACTACGACAAGAACAAGAATTATAATCCGACATATGCGCTCGATACGTTCGTGTCTTCTGCCGAGGTTGTATGCAACGATTCTATCTTCGCACTATTCACGTGTCTTTCTACGTCGATCTTCTTCTTGGATGAAAGCCTTTTGTTCTTCTTCTCGTTTGCGTTCACGTTCTTGTTCAAGTCTACGTTCACGTTTTATTGCGCGGGTTAATTCATCGTCCTGTAGATCTCGCAATATATCGTCATTTACATCATCATCCGTTTCCATTTTTTAATGAAGAAAAGTCGATGAATTTCGTGAATGAAAAACTTGTACCGTTCGTGAGAGCACACATGGTTCTTGTCATCGCTATAATCCTCGTTTTAATCTACACTCTACGCAGCGATATAATCCAAGATTTATATCAACAGTTTGGAATTAATTTGCGAAGGTTTTTAAATTCGAGATGAAAAATATTGGTGTACCACACTGGTGTTCTCTCAGAATGCCAACAATTTTATATTCTCCGCATCGAACACCGGCATTATTCCCTCCGGTAAATACAGCACAAGACACAGGAGTAAATTCTTGTACGACATTTAAAATTAATTCTTCAATTAAAGCACACGTGAAATAATCAGTGCAGTACAACACGCAAGTTGCTTTTTTATATCCTCGCCCAAATCGAGGCCATAAAACGCGCGTGCTGCAATGAAACTATCCCGCAGTTTTAACATCATGTGGTCGACGATGTTTTAATCCAAGTCGGAAAGCGAGTGTAAATATGTGTTCTATTCGTAGAATAGCCACACGCGTTCAAGCAATGTCGGAGTGTTGGGTTAGTTCAAGATTGTATCCCCGTCTGTGGACAAGAGATCTTCAATGTCATTAAGCTTTGTCTTCTTGCTTTTGAACAGTTGAAGATAGAAGTCGAGGATTATGACTTTGATTATCTTCACGAGATTATCGTTGGTTTTTGTATTCCGCACAATAGAAAAGTTAAACTCCGTTTGATGTGAAAAGAAAAAAACACGCGTCTCAGTCTTCTTCATACTCATCTTCATATCCTTCTTCTTCATATTCGTCTTCTCCACCTTCGTCGTCGCCTTTGTACTCCGTCTCAGAAGAAGCCTCGTCCTAATTCTACAACTCGCCACCTGCAAGTTTTCTTGCGTGCTCCTGTGCGAGGGCGTAGAAGAAAGGCGCGTGTTTGTAGCTTTAATAAGCAAATGAAGGAGTGTTGTGTTCCTTGGCCTAGAAAATGACATATTGCGAGTGTCCGTCCGGGCTTTAGGAAGGTTCTTTATAACACACGAGCATGTAGTATGTACCATTCTCCATGTTGTATCCGTTTAGTGCGTCGAGATAAGACTGTATGCGTGCCTTGTCCGCCATGATGAATAGAGACTTGTTCATATTCTTTGTTATGTTCGTTTGTGAATTTATGATGACATTTGAGATGAGAGAGTTCTGTGTAGAGTCGAGTGTTTGTATGGAATGAACACCGAAGAAGATAGTGCCGAGATGTCTACCTTTGTTGAAAAGTTTGTTCAACGCGGTGTTAAGGGCGTCTTTGTAGGATAATTACTGCCCGTCGATATTAAGCTTTTGTTTAGAGTTCGATGCCAAAACATGTGAAATGTCGTCGATTATGAGACATAAACGGCGCTCTTCCAAGATCAATGGCATGAGTTCCATTACTGCTTTGTTCGTTGTTTTCCCAGAAGAGAAGTAGTCTTGAATTATTTGCTATCCATCTTTTTAAATCTCCGTCTTGATTTTGTTCCTGAGGATTTATCGCGCCATGTCCAGATAGTCTTCCATAAATTTCTTGTATTTAGTATCGCAGTCTTAAAACCACGTATTAAGCCCTTTCATACACGTGATTTATTTCCCGTCGTAGTCAACTTCTAGTTCTTGGAATGGTTTTATACTTTCCCTTATGTCCTCCTTCTTGGAAGAGAGAAATTCCATGAATTGCCGAGGCGTAGAAGCGGAGCGTAAAAACCCGAGCAATTCCACGCTCTTGGGGTCGTTCTTACACACGTCTTTCTACACAAAACCAATCTTGCTTTTGAGATTGTTTAAATTCCTCGCACAAAACTGTGCTATGACATCTTTCTAGGACACTGTCGCAATCCTCTCTGCTGTGTTGATTATAACCTAGGGACTAATCGGGGGTGTAGTTTCGCTCTCTTCCCAGACTTTATTCAATTTGTAGCAAATGTCTTCTTCATCTTGTATTACACACTGTGGAAGAACGTTGTTTCTCAAAACCGTGTTGGTCGGTGCGTTGTACGAGGACGTGATGAAGTTGAAGTGGTTGAAGCCGGCATGGGCACACTCGTGAACGATGTCTATTCCTATGGTGGTTTTACCTCCTTTTGTTGTTGCGAACATAACAAAAGGTGAAAGGTTTGATCGCGTGAAGATTTCTTGCGTGGTATATTCCCGGATCCAATTCTCTTCTCTGCCAAGTTTTAAAACAAGTCTACCGCCGTCGTTTTCAAACATGGTTTTATGCAAGGAGAAAAAGGGGGTGAAAGCGACCTCGTTCCTTTCCTCGCTTTTAAATGGAGATTTTTGTGTGTGTTTAAAACACAAAACTTTTGAAAAAAGAAAGGATGGAAGATATCGACACGTATCGATACAGCAATACATACGATGAACCCGTCTACGGTGGAGCGAGCAATGAATCGTATAAAAAGCTTTTCATTCTTATCATCATTATTGCCGTCGCATACTACCTCGGGAGTATTCATTTGATTGAAGACAAGTTCGGAATCTCGTTTGGAAAACCGAAGGCGGAAACATATAGACGCCTGAAGCGTGCCGGGAGAAGATGAAGGGATTGTGTGTTTTTTTTTTTTTTTTTTTTTTTTTTTTTTTTTTTTTTTTTTTTTTTTTTTTTTTTTTTTTTTTTTTATTATTTTTTTTTTTTTTTTTTTTTTTTTGAAACAAGTTCATTCCATTTTCAACTCTCGTTTTATCATCAGCACAGTATCCGCGATATCATCAAATTTATCAATCCCGTTTTTATCCAGCCATTCATACAGGGCTCTATCCATCCATCTATGGTTTTTCACAGCCCGTTTTGGTGCCTTGTTGTATGCCAGTTCTATCTTCCCGGCAGCAAACTCGTTTTACATCACGCTTATTGCGCCTTGTGTTTTGAAGTTCTTTGGGTCGATGCGAGGCATCTTAGATCCTTCGGATCGATCGCAATTTAAACACGAGTATTTATCACAGGCTCTCTACAGTGTGAAGGGAATATGTCTCATTGTGAAAAACATCATGATAGAATACATGTATTATATGTTGCGTGTATTCGGGAGTTAAAGCTCGATTATGACACGCTATACACCCCGCACCATGCCGAGGATGTTGTCAAGGTGTTGAGCCAAGGCTTCCATCTGCGATTATACACTCGGGCTTTCAAACGTGAAGAAGAACACACGGTATTTGTCTCCTGTAAAATGGCACAGCGCCATGTGTTTAATGCCGATATCACACGAGAGAAGAGAGACGGGCGAGGGTGAAGACACAGACTCCGGAGTACTTTATGTGTTTTCCATACCTTTTTCTCCTTTTTAAAAAATGATACGTTTCCCGGACATAAAACTCTTGAATTTAACACATGCTGAAACCAAGCTTTTATGGTCGTCGGCAATTGACGTGTTCTTAAATATGAAGGATTCACCCCTTTTTGAAACGCCACGTGTAGAGACAAGTCCTGTCGCCGCGTCATATGCTATTCCTGAAGCAACACAGAAGGAAGATATACTCCGGTATAAAGACGAGACTATATCCCGTGAAGAGAAGCAGAGAGATATTATCAGCATTATGACAGAGAAAACAATCTTTGACTATATCGGGTTTGAAATCATTAGTAAAAACACGCCCATGTTCGTGAACAGGTTTGTATAGTCGCAGAATATCCGCTCGCAACTCGTCCAGATGATTAAAACCGCACCAAACCTCGACCAGCGCGATGCTTATATCAAGTCTGTAAACAACATCCCAGACAGCGATGAAGACACGCTTATAGTCTTCAAAACAAACCTGTAGAAGTGGATAGATTAACAACACTTTGTAGAAACCGTGGATAATATCTTTGGTTTCATCGGGAATGTATTGAAGACTTACTTCAATGGCAGATACGAGGTGAATGGGCGGCGTCTTCCCCCGCTTATGGGCATTGAATAAGACATGATGCAGCTCTTTCATAATGACCAGATGTAGTAGAAGATTATAAGCACCATCCCAGGAAACAAGATGATACGCGTGTCTACAAACCCGTATATAAAATGTTGTCTGTAAATGACTGTGCGCGTATACAACAATTATGTGAGAATCAAAAAAGAAGACCAGTAAATGGCCTTTTTGAAATAGATGTAGTAAAAGCAAATGGCACAGATGTAGGAAGAAACTCAGAACTCAGACGTATGGCGGGTTGAATGAGGTCAACCAGACTTCCCTCTATTGAAGGGCTCTATGCGTCGTCTTCAATCATCGTCGTCATGTCCCATTTCCTCAGTCGTCATCAAATTCCCTCGATTTCTCCATGTCCTCTTCATCGTCGTCTTTCTCCTTTTCTTCTTCTGTGTATACTTCAAGTATTTTTTTCTGCTCTGTCTTCATGCCATACCACTCGTCTGCTATCTTGCTAAAATCCACGTGTTAAACCCCGTTTTCCTGTCTGAATCTAAGCGTGCGTTCGTCCGTGATTTTAAGCATGTCCTTAAACAAGTCGGGAGAGTATATTTCACTATGTTTGTAGTAAGCCAGGAAGGCTATACGCACGGTGTAGTCCACGGCGCCGTCCAAGTGTTCTTTTATGAGTTCACGCAGCTCCTCTTCACAGCTGTATTAAACCTTCGCAGCATACTCCTTTTCATTCAGGATCTCATCCTTTGAACCGAGAAGCTGGAAGTAGTCAAAGAGAGAAGGAAGGATGAAGTCCATGGTTTAAATTTGGTCTTCAGGCACGGTTTACATCTCCGTTTACGACTACGCGTAAAGCTACGATACATGCAATACTGCGGTCCCGTCTGCCGTGCGGTATAATTTCCCTTTTAAATCCAGGCCTTCAAGCAAGTCTGTCTTCGAGATTTTACCCGCGTGGTATTATGCGAGTTTTTTGACATATGTTTAAATCTTTTTGTCTGTCTTCCCGTCGAGAGTCTTTTTGAGCTCCCGTGTTTAAGCATCTTCTTTAAACACGATTATATCCTTCTTCGTAGTAATCCCTTCTTTAAGTGGGTGAACTACAACACTAGTTCTATTCACACATAAAACCTAGAAATCGCGCACGAGATTTCGTAAGATCTCCACCGCGCGTTTTTCCGTCGTTCGTAAATACTCGTATTAAAACTCGTGAAATACTTTCGTTTCATATCCATACACTAGATCGTCGATGACGCGGTGTATGTAAAAAATGATATCGTGGTTGATTTACGTCTTCGAATTCCCATCGATTGAAATCCATTGTCGCTCCATCGCATAATTCAGGATTTTCTGTGAGTCCGAAAACGTGAGCAAATCCTAGAGCTCTTGTATTTTAGCATAATCCTACATTAAAACTTTTTTTGAGTAAAAAAACAAATGAACCAGTATAATTCTTCCATTAAAGGGAAGCATGGTGCGAGGGTCATTGCGTATGATTAAGACGAGGAGTAGTTCAAGGTTTTTGACGCGGATGGAGTGCAGTTGATAAACGAGTCTCTCTACTCGACGAAGAACAATGAATTCATCGGTGGTGTAAAGGATTATTAAGTCCACGGAGATGATGCGTTTGTTGTCGTGTCGAAAGCTGTGTCTGGACTGCAAGGAGGCCGCCAAGCCGACCTCTATGGAGGCCAGCAAGCCGACCTCTGGGGAGGCGTGAAAAAGCGCGGCCGTAAACAACGACATGTATTAAACCTCTCTTCACTCTCTCCGGACGTGGCTTCGTACTTCACCTTCTAACCGGAAGTCGACAACCAACTTCTTCAACACACTTCACGTAGATTTAAAGAGGCGCATGGTATTGAGCCGGATACAGAAATCGTGTATGATTCAATTACAGGTGGAGCGAGGAAGCGTACAAGAAAATCTTCACAGTCTAGAAAGGGTGCGAAAGCCGCTTTTGGAATGGACAAAGAAGACGTTTTGAATTTGACCGAGGAATTGGTCTCTTCACAGGCCGGTACTACGTTGACGTTCAATGTTCGGAATGTAAACGGAGGAGGAAGCTTATATGATATCTTGAACGCGAGCATTGGATATGCCACGACAGGAGGCGCGAAATGTAATATGAAGAAGTGTGATTGTGATGCAGAAGACCTGTGGGCGCAGATGTACAAGGAAAATGTACAGGAGGTATAAACACATGGTGGTGCCGTCGCAGGAGCTCCGACGTAGGCCGCGGTAGAACCACCGGCACAGGCGGAGATAGAAACCCCAGCACAAGTGGAGGCACCGTAAGCAGTCGCAGATGCTCCTGTAAATGCAGAGGAAGTAAAGGGTGTAGAAACCCCATAAGCAGAACCTCCGGTATAAGCCGAAGAAGTAAAAGGGGCAGGAAAGCGTGGTAGAAAACGTGTGAAGAAAGTTGAAGAACAAGACACGTAAAGTGAGGAGGTATAGAGCCCCGCAGAAAGCCCCTCAGAAAGCCCCGCAGAAAGCGATGTGGAGAGCTCCGCACCAGTCGAAGCAGACGCCGAGACCATAAATTATTTCAGTTGAGCTCCACATAAAATCTCCCGCAATATCCGTGTTTTCAATCTTGTTCGGATTTTTTTTACGATTCAAAAATGAACACAGAGTCTTTAATCGACAGATAAAGTAGAGAAGCAGAAGCAGTTTCAGACTTCAAGTATTTAGCGGGATAATTCAAGTCCGCATTTGGACAGGCACTACAGCGCTACGACATCGCTTCACCCGAAGAAAGAAAGAAGATTTATGTCGAGTTGAAGAAATTCGCGCAAATCCAAGATGAAATTGATTTCAGCGAGGCGTTGAAGTCGAAGAATTGGTCTTGGATGACAAACTCGCTCTATCGCGACTCTCTAGTCGACAGAACAAAGCTCGAAAGTATTTCATATTTAAGCAACACTCCAAAACTCGGCACTATACAAGATACTCTCAATGAATATATCCAACGTGTAGAAGCAATTCGTATGGAAAGCAATGAATCGTATAAGAAAATCGACAAGATAGACACTTCCAAAAAAGGTCGTGAACTCTTGAAAGAAATCGCCGAATACGCTCGCACGCACAAATAGAAGAACATCCTCTTCGAAGCAATCCACGACCAACAACGCCATGAAAAGGAGGCACTTGAAGTGAAGATTAAGAACGCGACTTTAGACTACACCACAAGAGACAACTTCCTTCGCGTGGTATAAGAACATTTCAAATCCAATGAAGAAGGCCTCACTCGTATTCAACGGTTCTTCGACTCGCATGAAAAGCAGGTCGGCGACTTTATAGATAGATATGAAGTGGGCACGCTTTAAGAACGGAGAAGGAAGATTGAATAATTCTACGACAGATACAAGGTTTAAATGTAGAAGGCTGCGACGGATACATGGAGTGAAAACACTGGTACAGGCCCAGGGGATTGGAACACGTCCATAAAACAAGGCGTAGAAGACTATAAAAACCGCCTTGTAAAACTCGCACAACACATCTCGCACGCTTACGTTAACAACGACAGGTTTACAACTGGGGCATATCTCCTCGCAGGATTAACGGGATTAAACATGGACCCTAAACAGATTTTGCTCGATGTCATTATCCCCGCATCTATGCTTGATGAATATGAGCTTGTGTTCCAAACGAATGATATACATCTCGCATAGAAGAATATCAATAAATCGAATTTCGGGGCATCTAGAACCGAAGGATATGGTGGGAGAGGAAAGATCGTCGGCGGAGCAGACGAACAAGTGAAGCTTCACGACGCGTATAAAGAGTGGGCTAAAGACAGGCTGAAGAACAGCAATGATATTACGGATACAATAGCGTCTAAAGTCAAAAATATAAACCCAGGTCAAACACCCGACCATAGAAGTGCTCTCGCATAGGCTCTCGTAGATGAAAACGCGAAGAACGCTCTCGTAGATGAAAACGTGAAGAACGCGTTGACGAAAGACACGGTTAGAGCGTTGCTTAAAAACGTGAATGTAGTGGAAAAAGTACAGGAAGGACAGGAAGGACAGGAAGACTCACTAAAATGGGGTAAAAACCTGGCCCTAGACGCGAACAGTATTGAAGACGTGTAAAAAGCGTATGAATAAATCGAAGACGCCGATGGTAAGAAAGGCCACAACGAGTCCGCATAATTAGCCAACATTAAAAACCTAGTATAAGCCACAGGCTACGAAGCATTTAAGACAATAATCGGACATAATGAAATCGCACATCTCCCTGCTATAATCTCCGCCCTAGAAGCCGTAGAAAGCACCGGTGTATCCAAGGATGGGAGCCTCACTGTAGTCCTATAATTGGAAGCCTTGATGTAGCAACAAATGAAGGACGCGACGATTACAGAAAAGACACATCCGTTTGTATGTACAATGTATTTACTCTGGTTCTCGGACATTGTGGATGTGATAGTTAAAAACAATTGGAAAGATGGTGTCAACAAAGAGTCTTCGCTTCCGTACCTCGGTCAATACCTCGGTCAATACCTCGGTCAATACCTCGGTCAATACCTCGGTCAATACCTCGGTCAATACCTCGGTCAATACCAAATCGGTCTTATAAACGAGTTCAGTGCGAAGACTTTCAACCAAGCACAAAATACACCGCTTCTGCTCATGGCATAAAACGTCGTTTACTCCTCGTTTGCACTCACGCAGATATTCTTGAATGAATACAACATTCGCGACCCGACTTTACAGCAGATGCTTGTAGGCTCGGGTAAATCCACTGACCCAATCCGTGGTGCAGACATGTTTTATATCTTCGCAAGAGAGATAATAATAGGTTTCCACAACAGAGTGGTTCGTGCCGGCAGATTAGATCTCGTTGTTCCGAAGGATTCCAAATACGGTGAATTATACATGTTTGTAGTATCGCGTTTAAACGGGCAGGAAAAATTCGACGCAAAAAGCACGGCATATTCGCAGATCGACTTCGATGCATATGTCGCGATTTGCAACAAGCTTTGGAACGGCGCATAAGGCGAGAGTGAACCCTCGAGATTAAACCAACGCACGAAGAACTTGATTTAAGACATGGTTGGAGACTTGATGAAATACATTATATTAAAACCACAGGATTAAGCCTTCCATAAAGTCGAACGTGAAAAGATCCGGCACATCGTCACGAACGAAGGCCGTGAAGAACTCCGGAACGTGGGCTTTGACGTCGACGGGAACACACACAAGGAAGGAGATATTATAAACAACCAAATCCAACTCGAGGACCTGGGTTTGTCTGTGATGAATGAAAAGCCACAACTTAAGAAAGAATTCGCCGATAAATACGCCGAGTTTTACGACCTTGTAGATGGCCTGACATAGGAGGATAATTATGGCGGTGAAGAAGAACAGAGGAAGATATCGGAGGCTGTATCAATGGTGAAGAAATACATGGCAGATGGAAGTGGGGAGAAGGAGATAAAGAAAGATAACATATAAGGATTAGAGAACAATATTACTGCTCAACAAATTAAAGACGACCCATAATCCGTTCTCGACAGGCTCTATTCCCTTCAGAAATCCACGGAGAACATCCGCATCGATGAACAGGTCGAAACGTATATTAAAGAACTTGTCGCAAACCCGCATTATAAACGAGATGAAAGCTATCGTCCGTATCTTTTGAAATAATTCAATGAATTCGACATTGCAAAAATCTCGGATGCATACATGAATAGATTCTATGAAAAGTTCGGGTATTAACACCTGTTCTATATGCGGTTCACATAAAATATATTACAAATCCTGCGTTAATACCACTAAGAGAACGTGGATAAATTCATGGACTCTGGCTTGTTTGTGGTCTTGCTTTATATCCGGTTCCGTACGTACACAGGAGAAGATGAAATAATCAAGAGATGGCTCAAGAATGTAAAGGATAAGTAAGTGAAGATTAAATACGGGAAAAACTGCGAGTATATAGCAAAAGGAAGAGACACTTTTATTAAACTCGATGAAAACATCGACAAGAAAGGTGGGGAAGATATTCAAGCCGCTTTCATAAGAAATCTCATCGGAGAGTAATACGAGTTTAGAATCGGTATCGAAAACCCCACAGACGACGTTTTAACAAGACGCGATTGGCTCCGCGCATAATTCAAGGCGAGACAACTGTATAGGTAGGTTGAATATATGCTTTAAGAGGAGTATTACCACCCGTATATGTTGTAGTTCTTGGTCAGGGATGGTGTTAATGAGATAGACATGGTGTAAATGGATGGTGTGGATGTGAATAATAGCATACTTCCTTCAAAAGGACCCGGGAAAGAGATCGTCCAAGAGTTTTGGATAGAGCTCGATCCTTCAAAAGAGTAAGAGACCACGAACCTGATTAATGTCACGGATATAAACGGTAATAAGACCTTCTTCCTTAAGCCCTTCTATATGAAGAAGCTTCAACACTGGTATTATCCCCCGCAATTATACATCGCTTCATTCAATGAATTTGAACAATACACAAATCTATGCGATGTCATTCCCATGGTGAAGTATCAGCGCGATACAGGGCGTATAGACGCGACAGAGCTGGTAGACTTCTTGAAGAAGACCATCGCACGTATTGGTGAATCAATCCAGTCCTTCTTCCAACCCGACGCCGAGTTCAAAGACTACTTCATGTAGCATTTCAAGATTTCATTCGCAGACCTCGCGGATATGATAGACTGGATTTTCAAACACCGTATCCCCGCAGTTCAAAACTGGGAGTAAATCCTCGCGAATGTGTCCGAGTATACACACTGGGACAGCAGACACAGAATTAACATCGGGTTCAATGGCGCGCAATAACTCCCGGCTGTATTCTCGCAGTAGGTCCAGCTTACAGTGTCGACAGGAAATAACAACACACAACAGCAGACGTTTTCATCCCCGTCTCGATACTTCCACGAATTCGCAGATGAAGACGGGTCTGAACACTTGGCTCTACTCAACAAATTAAACACGCACATAAAAGAGATGATTATGACCTTCACAAAGAACGGGGCATTAAAGAACCTTCCCGAAGACATTTAACGCGATCTTTTGAAAAACTCGTATGTACAAGATGCGATAAACTCCTATTAAAGCGTATAATACCACGGGGTAAATATCCAAGTTCCTCTTCTCGCATTTAGTACGCCGTTTATGCTCCCGAATTTAATCGTGGAATCGGACGCGTATGGAATGGACGATGCTCTCACTACGGCAAATACCATGCTTCGCGGAAAGGGTAAATACATGGGTGGAAACGGTGCATATACTGGTGGGTATGAAGCGTAGTTCTTGAACCCACTTCAAGCTCGAATGGAAGAAACCAATTTGAATATTTCACGGAAAACAACGGGACTTAGAACCGTGCCTTCGAACTACATTAGAAAGACGGATATAATCAACGCTATTATCATCTTCCAACATCTGAAGAAAAGCACAGCCCCAAAGCCATCTCCTTGGTATGCTGCAGAATTTGAAGCAGCAAAGACTCCGAATGAATTCGCTGCAATGGTCTTATCCAAAGGCGATATAAAGAAAATGTATGAAACTTATTTCGATGACTTCAAATAAAAATCCAAAGGAATAGTTTCCTTGACATAGCCGTCGGGTCTTAATCCGATGAAAGAAGCCTCGAATGAACACTTTTACTACATCAACGAGAAAGGGCAATTTGTTCCTACGGGGATTTAACGCATGATCGATATCCCGATTCGCTTCGGAGCAGGATACGACGCAAATGCAAATGTTATAGCCGCGAAAGAAGCCCTCGGTCTAATGACTACGCCTGAAAAGGGAGGTGCAGATGATTAAAGATATCGTATTGGAACCAGGGCGTATCAACAGGGATAAACCATTGGTGTAAATTCCGTTTATAACCAGAATGAAATTTTCGAAGTACTCAAGAAACGTTTCGATGAAGCGTATCCTGGTGTGTAGCCTGCGAGTGAAGCGAACGAGATGATGGCAATCTTGCATGAAATGCCGTTAATAGACATGAAATTAGAAGACGATAAAACATTCTGTATGACCTACGATAATAAACGTCCGTTGAATTACTTGTCTTTAATCCAGATGGGTCTCTTGAATAATGGCATGATTATGAAATACGATTATAGCAGGATGTTGTTTGAGGTTTCACACGGAATGGTGGACTTCACAAAAGCATGGAAATTAATGAATGCTTCAATCGCGACGGAGAAACAGAGATAGGACGGTGTTTACTTCCGGAAATTATGTCAGATTGTCGTCCCGGCACTAGTCATGGCCGGAGACGTGGAAAACTTGTGGAAGATAGTGTGTACCGTAAGGAAGGAAGAAGACATTGTGTATCCGAGTTTTGATGGAACCAAGATAGATGATAAAGAAAAAACCGAGGATCTTGTCAAAAACATAGACCAAAAGTATAATTCCCGGTATCCAATGCTGTGCTGGAACATGAAATAACACGGGGTTTAAACGAAAGTAGAAATCGGGGATGTGGACGTATCCACAAAAACTAATGGCGGTGATATATGGAAACAGGATAACCTCGCTATATGCTTCACGTATGAAACCGCCGCATTTGCATGTGTTTGTACAGCGTCCAATTTCAACGGTGTTTTCGACACGGATCGATCCACCGACGCATACACAGAAGAAGGCGATGCTCCTAAACCCGAAGTATTATTCATCGCACAGATGTATTGTATGCTTGTGAATTTATACACGTTCTTAAACTCTCGAAATGAATATCCGATTAATAAAAACCATCTTGGAGATGATTTCCATCCTGGCAATACTACAAAATATGGAAGATATCTTCGGAAGATGCTTGAAGAGAAAGTGAATTATAAGAATGGAACTGGATACACTGTTATAAACGGAGGTGTCGCCGGGGCTACAACCGGAACTATAATCGGGTTTTAAAATTTGTGTGAAGACATGGGATAAAACACAAAGAATGAACATGAAGCAGAATATTTAAAGAAAATCAAATACGCGATTGGTGAAAAAGATTATAAAAAATTATGGAACATGAACGATGACTCAACATAAATTAACACCCAGATATCTTCCGAAAAACTATTGCCGAAGAATAACATAGAAGTGAGGTAAGATAACCCGGGAAATAAGGAGAACGCAAAGATGGTTTATGGAAATATTCCGAGCGAAAAAACAATAGAGTACTTTGAAGAAGGCGAGAATATAGACTTCACAGACTAATAGACCGACGCACCAGCCTTAAACTATAAAAATATTTTCGATGGGATGGTCAACGGTGCTGATGAGAATACACAAAAAAGATATAAATTAAATTATTTGAATACACTTCCTTATGCTTATACAGAGTAGTAGATCAAACAAAATTTCCTTCAAATCGCCAATGTATAAAATAACCTTCAATTCCTTCAATAAAATACTCTTGGTAAATAATTTGTCGCAGACATTTTAATAGGAGACTAGTATGGTGCGAAGACTATATCCGAGGGGTAGCTTCCGAATGTTAATAAATTTGAACATCCTTGTTTGGATTATACAATTGCGCCCGGAACTAGTATCACATAATCTACAGTAAACGATGCGACCAATACTGCAAAGCAATAAATTAAAAACAGAAATAAGATCGATCTTAAAAACACAGAAATAAACGACAGAGTAAAAACGAGTTTCGAAATGCTTTATTCTGCGATGAAGCATGATTACGTAGATGGTGTGTTCTAGATTCAAGAATTAGCTAAAGGCCATTAATATGATTATCGTGGCTCCGTGAACGAGATTATTAAAGGCGCTTATTTAAATTATGGATTAGAGGGTTTATAAAACGTTTGTAAAACTCAAGAAGTGCAATAAGCATTAACCAATTATTTAAATGCTCTCGATCCATACCTTTTGAAAGCCGGTGTATTAATAGGTTGGGGTGAAAATGCTGGCGTGAATGAGTGCAATGGTTTTATTGAGTTTTTAAAGACACGTCCAAACGCCGGGAACGCCGGGAACGCCGGGAACGCCGGGAACGCCCGGAACGCCCGGGACGCCCGGGACGCCGTCAAAAGAGCTGTGAGAGCAGTGTGGAATAATCTTGAGGTTAATGCAGACATCGAGGCAGCCATCGATGCAGACATCGATGCAGCCATCGATGCAGCCGACGAGGCAGCCGACGAGGCAGCCGACGAGGCAGCCGACGAGGCAGCCGACGCACTTAAAACAGCACTTAAAACAGCTCTTAAAAATGTACGAATATTAAAAGAAAACAATGAAAATTTCTATGAGAATATATCCAAATTCTTATTGGCCGCGATGGTGGTCGCAAATAGGTTTTTAAAGATTGACGATAAATATTATATTTCTGCGAATATTAATGGCAATATAATTAATAAAGTTAAATATTAATAGAACACTACTCTATTATATATCCCGGGACTCGGCAAGGTTCAAGGCGTGGACGAAGCCTTATTCAAAGATATTATTGGTAGTGTTGCGGGATTCACATTTAGTGAGTAGCCAACCATAAATGATATACTCTCTATAGTCGGAAATAGAAAATCACTCAAAGCAACAAGGATATTTAATAATTAATGGGGTTTCGATTTGGTGCAGAATGCAGAATTTTGGAATAATAATGGATAGAAAGAAAACGAATAATAATAATAATAATAATAAAATGTCGCAAAAATCTTTATAAAAAGTATTTTCGGAATGGAATTAGTCCAGTGGAATTAAGCGTATGTTAATCTTAAATTATACACCATTGGTGTATAAGACAATGTACAAATCAACGACGCAAACTCGCTCAGAGACGCAATTAAAAACAAGTTTTATACAAACGGAGAAATACGTTATTTAGTGGTGTAGGCTCTTGGTCAATATGGTGACGATTTGAATAAATACATGGACCAAACAGCAATAATAAACACTAATCTTGTTAAATTAGATAACGTTGATATCCGCAATATAAACAAAATTTATGGATGGATGTTGATTGCTCGCAATGTAGAGCATATAGCAAAGATGTGGTGCATTTGTGTGAAATTCCGAGACTTCACGCCAAAGAAAGCATTAGTAAGAGCCATGATTATAAATCCGAAGAACGGCAATCTATATGAAAATGCTGTAACATACATGCAAGATACATATAGAGACCACGCCGCTCTGCCCGACGCTCTGCCCGACGCTCTGAACGCCGCTCTGCCCGACGCTCTGAACGCCGCTCTGAACGCCGCTCTGAACGCCGCTCTGCCCGCCGCTCTGCCCGACGCTCTGAACAACGTTGATCTGAACAACGTTGATCTGAACACTGTACGAACTGAGGATTTATCTAAGAAAATTATGGAAGCATATAACACCCTTTCCAATTATAAACCGCCCGAAGACTTCATTGCTAAAATCGCTAATGGAATCGATGTTTTATTCAATTGGCTTGCGACCTTGGAGAATGGATATTTAAATAAGAACTATTTCTTTACAGCGGCACCAGCGGCACCAGCGGCACCAGACGACTAAGCTACAATCCAAAAATACAACAACGATACAAACATCTACATATTAAGTCGCGCATACAAGATTTATCTCAACGCATTAAAAGCAGGGCATAGAAACTCGGTTTAAACATAAAAGAATAGAAATCTGTTTATAGATAATATGAACATGATTTACAAGATGAAGATGTGGTAGAGTTAAGATGTCTCCATAGCAAAAATACCCACATAAATTAAGTAGACAGTTTAGAATATGTTAATAGGATTTGGCAATATTATTGTTGTTAATAATTTAGAAACTGGCTACAAAGCAGGAAACCAAGCAGGAGACCAACCAGGACACCAACAACAAGCAGCTATTTGGGAAAGGTATGTATACAACGCCGGGGACGCAAAATCATTTATAAATTGTATTTAAAACAACCCGTCTTCTGTTCATTATCTCATGAAGCGAATGGTGGATACATCTTCTGGAGATACTATCTTCATTGCACCGGGAGATATGGAACTTATTAAATCCCTTGCACAAAAACCCAACGAAAAACCCGACGATAAACGCGATGACATGACAATATTAAAGCAATTTATCGAAGGACAAGCGTCGGAAAATATGACCCACGCAAGTGCGATGCTTTTGAAACTGCTTAACGGATCGGTTTAACTCCATGTCGACAGATAGTTTATTAGACAAAACGTTGAAGCGGAGATTTATGCAAAGGCTGTTGCGATTTGGATTTATCTCTGCCTTATAGCCACGGAATGGGGAAAAGGTAAAGGAAGCGATACTCTCATGAAGTATGCGAGCACGGTGAAGAGCTGGTTTACAAAACAAACGACAATGGCCCTGTATGCGGAAATCGAATACGTCATGGGATAAATCTTCCAAGCAGCAAAGGATGGAGATGGGGCTATAGACGGAGAATAGAAAGCCGAAAAAGTCAAGGCTTTTATCGAGGGAACTAGATACGAGGATGATTTCAAGAATTTAACCGAGTAAGAAAAAAAGTGCAAGATTGATTAACTTGAACAAAATGTATGGAACAAAGTAATACAAGAACACAACACCCTCCGCGGAAAAGGGAAAATATCCGGTGGTGCAGGCGGAGATTTACAGCAACGCATTATCTCTGCGGATTTACCGGAGATTTAGCCCGGAACTATATTCTGGCTTCCTGTCGAAAATTCATAAGTAATTAAAACGGCGATGTATGCGGTTCCTCGAGAAATTCCTCGCCTCTTGGAATAAATATCGCTCCGTGACAGTATTTTACGCGAGATGATAGAACACAATTAAACAATGGTGTACTACAACACGCGCGATTCCGAGATTAAGAAGATAAAAGATGCGGCTGAATATGTCCTCGAGAAATACGACCCGAAGTAAATCATCTTCACATACAATGTTAATGCGTTGAAGAAAACACAGACCTACAGCTTCACCACAGACGAGAAGATCGCCGTGATGTAGGACATTATCGCAGGAGATCGCATACGTAAAATAAAGAAGGATCTCGAACGTGTATCTCGACAAGAAGAAGGTGTTCGCTCTCTTCTTCAAGAAATCATCCGCATTTACGAAGGATTTATACAGAAGAATATGTCCTCGATTTTAACCGACAAGGAACAAAAGTAATTATACGACATGTATAAATTGTAGTATGAAACCACGAATGAACACATTAAGAAATTCTTGGTGTAAGACTTCGGGGATGAAGCACCGAGTTTATTAGACGAACGTGAATACGAGAAAGAAAGTTGGAGAACAGAGTTGTTCTGGATTATTATGGAAGCAAACCACTACATCAAAGAAGGACATGGCCTTCTTCATTATAAATACTACGGGCTTCCGTGGGTGAAGTAGATGATTATGCTGAACTACAACATTACACACGACGCAAAGAGAAAGAACTATACTCTCGGGGATACAAACACCGCATAAACCCGCGCTTCGTGGTTAAGGTATGAGAAGGATATGAAAAGCATTGGTGGAGATTACAAGTTCGAGAAAATTGAATAAAACATGGTGAAAGTATTCAAATTAAAATAAGATACAAACACAGGGAAAGAAAACAGCATAATACAGCAGCTCTATAAAGCGGTCGGAAACAACAACGACATTCAGCAATATCTCCTGCACTATGCGAAGTATTTATACATGGATGTAGTAGATTTAACGAAGATTACAAACAACAATTTATACTAGGTCTTAACACAGGGCTTAACGAAGGATGGAAAACTTCTCTAAGGCCAAGGCTTCACCTCCGTGTTCGACACTGTCTAGCTTGACGATTAAACCTTCGACTCTATCAAAGAAAATTTCAACCGCGCCAATCTCTCGCTCTATGGATAGATCTACACCGTGGGAGACATCACG
>Ga0310786_10002670_pt1 | contig 26842 bp, 46 predicted proteins | sample AusTroGonzalo_MG_FD_203881 | JGI IMG/M metagenome (GOLD analysis project Ga0310786, IMG submission 203881) | Bovine rumen microbial communities from tropical cattle in Woodstock, Queensland, Australia - Gonzalo_03 (v2) (version 2) | ecosystem: Host-associated > Mammals > Digestive system >...
GTCTCCAGCGTGCTCGCCGGATCCGACGAATAGGGGGGTCACAACCTGATCGTCACCCTGCCGCTCGGGTCCACTTTATAGCGCCTGATGCGTGCGCCGTGCGCAGCTGCATGGCACTCGCGGCAAACCGCCCGAAGGTTCGACCAGGACAGGGCGACCTCAGGGTCCTTGATGTTCTCCGGCGTCAATTCGATGACGTGGTGAACGATCTCGGCTGGAGTGTAGACGCCCCGGGCCAGACACTCCTCGCATAAGTACGACCGGCTGGCCATGTAGGAGTCGCGGCATGCCTGCCACGCTTTGGACTTATAAAACGACTTGGCGAATTCCTGCATGGTTTTAGGGTAAAGAAAAAGCGGGCCATCACCTCTGTGGTCCGCCTCTTCCTGTTGTGCCTTTGTTCCTTCCGGAGGTAGATATGAAAGGAGAAAGTCTTTGACACCTGTGGGCAGGATAAACATATCATAGACTTATACTCTCATACAATCTCATGGTCTACGAGACCGAGCGCTTTTGCGTGGATCCGGAAGATGTGGCTGGTCGAGTAGTGCATCTCGTCCGCGATCTGGCTCCAAGTATGGAAGGCCAAGTAGCGATAGGTGAGCACCTGGAAGCAGGCAGGATCCTCGATCTTGTCGACGATCTTCTTGATCTGCGCTTCGTATAGTGCAAGGTCCAGCTCATCCAGCTCGATCTCCCAGGACAAGTCCGCGATCATCACGGCCAGCCGTTCCACGGATGACTCGGTGCTGCTGCCGCGTGGCATGCCGGTCAGGATCTGGGTGCTCTTCTCGGCTTGCGTGCGAAGTTCTTCGAGGTGCGTCTCCTTTGCAGCTATCTTTTTCCGGAGCCAGAACGCTCGGCTCAGGTACTGCTTCGCGGTCATGTCAGCGCCTCTTGTGGTAGTATCCATAGAAGTCGTTGCCCTTGATCAGCTCGAAGCCTGGGTAGCGTTCGTTGAAGATCTCCGGCGTCAGGTCCGGCTGTTTGTGGATCTCGAACGGGTTGCCATATAGCTCGTCCTGTGGGTACATGTACGGCACGGCCACGATCATGTCGTCACACCGGTCCCATGCGTAGGCAAGTACGCGCTGCGCTTTCTCCACGTCCATGTGCTCGATCACGTCCCCGAAGATGATCAGGTCGTAGTGCGAGTAGCGGAAGTCGTCAATGTCCATCTCGTAGACCTTCCGGTATTTCCGCGTGAGGTCGTGGTAGTTGATGTTCGGACCGAAGGCCTCCACCGCGTCCATGATCAGGTGCGGACCGATCCAGCTGTGCCAGATCCCGTCGCACGCTCCGACGTCCAGACACGTGGATCCTTCCGGGATGTTCTTGTGGATCCAATCGGTCACGTCGCTCTTTCCCCAGTTATAGCTCCCCATTTTCGTCAACCTCCTCGATAGGGCACCAGCGCGGCAGCGGCTGGTCCACCTTATAGATGCGCCGGTTGGCTGCGTCGCAATAGCGGCTGATGTCATCGTAAAACGTGCAGCCGTCGCAGCTCTTCGGTGCGTCCATGTCTTTAATCATTATCGTCATCGTCTTCTTCCTCGTCGTCTTCATACCGTGCGGTACGGCACTTATACAGCCACTCCTCGTCCGCGGCCGCCTGCTTGAATTCTTCGTCGCTCATAAGTCCGTGAGCGTGTTCGGAATAAATGCTCATTTGTCTTCCTCCATCTTCGCCCCGCAGTTAGGGCAGTAGTTTGCGTCATACGGCAGATTGACCGAAAACTCTCTGCCACATACGGAACACTTCTTGTATTGTTTGTTGCTGTATGGACGAAGCCACCGTCCGTGTTTTACCTCTTGCACATCGGCGGCTGGCATATCATCAATACTTCTACACACATCACTTATGGCGGCATTATATGTCACTTGTCGCATTGTTGTTTTCTGTGCAGGATATTTACAAACATTCAACCGTTTCAGCAGTTCGTCCGCATCTATGTACCTGCTCATTCTTCCACCTCTGATCTCTTCGGACACCACCAGGGCGGTTTTTGAAATGCTTCTACAGGTGGATGGCAGCAGATGCAGCAGTCGCCTCCATTGAAGTCCGGGCATACTCCGCAGCTGCTTGGTATTTCTTCCTGATCCGGGAAGAGCACATCCAGGATCGTTCGGTGCATTACTTTAGACATAAGTCTCCTCCTTACACGGTCCCGCAGGCAGGCGGCGAGGTTTGGGACCGTAGACGTGACTATGACTCGGGCGTTTAACCGTGGGTTTTATTAAGTTGGGCCGCCTGCCTGCCCATAATGGCTATGTGTCGTATGTCAGGCGAAACTTCAGCTCGCCGATCGTGCCGGTCTGCACGCACAGCTTCGCCATCCTGATGCACTCGCGCTTGCCGTAGGCTCTGCACATCTCGTCCCACTTCGGATGCTTCCGCAGCACCTCATAGGGATCAAACGACGGTGCAGCCACGCGCTGCGTCTTTTCTTCTCTAAGGTTCGCCCGCACTTCGCTCGGGTGCGGTTCGTTCTTCTGGATGCTGTAGATCCGCTCGTACTCTTCCTGCACTTCTCTGTAGATGTTGTCCGAGAAGACCTTCGCCAGGTTGTCGATCGTCGTGGCCTTCCGGCGCAGATCCGTGTCCTTATAGTTGCGAGGGTAACTGTTCTCGAGCCACCCGTACAGATATTCAGCTTCCTGTCGTGTCATAAATGTTGCCACCTTTCTCCATGATGTCGAGCAAACGATGCAGCTCCGCATCCTGGTCTTCCTGGCTCTGTTCTGCCTTCGGCTTCTCGTAGCTCTTCCACCGCCGGCATACTGCTCGCCAGTCCTTGATGGGCTTCCCGTTGATCTCCCAGCCGACCGCCTCGTAGTAATCGAAGATCTCGTCCGGGTCCGCGCTCAGACCTTCCTCCTCGACATAGGAGCGAAGATCCGCACGCGATGGGTATATATACCCGTTAGGGTATTCTTTCTTTCTATATTCTTCTTGTGTGGCCGTCAGTTGGCCGTCAGTTGGCCGTGCGCTGGCCGTCAGTTGTGCTTTTTCCTGTCTTTTCGTTGGTGGCCTATCTTGGTAGGTTCCGTATTTTTCAATGGTTATAGTTGTATAGTTCGTTGTACTGTCAATCTGCACCATTCCGGCACGTTCTATGTTGCGCAAATAGGTCCGTACCTTGTTCCTGCTCCATTTCCAACGTTCCGCGAGTGCTTGCTGGCTCGTCACAATCTGTCCACGCTTTACTCGCTGGTGCTGGTGCCGGAAGAACTTATCCTTGTCAGCCCAGTTGGCCATCCCGATCAGGTCCACCCAGGCTTGCCCGTAGGTGAACGGCTCACGGAGCCAGAAGTCACTCTGCAGGAATTCTCTGTCGATTTTTATAAATGCCATCAGATCCCCCTCTCCAGCAGGTAGTGGATCATGGCAGCAGCGCGCTCTGGGTGACAGAACAGGAAGGTCACGCCGTAGCGTTCCTGCATCGTCTGCATGGCTTTGGCGAGGCGTTCGCCTGTGATAGCCTTCGGCGAATCGATCAGCCTGGGGTTTATCCAGGCGGACACGCCGGCCAGATCAGAGATGCCTTCTTCGTTCTCTATGAGCACATAGAGGTGGCAGCCCATGTCCTGAGCCTTCTGCAGCTCGCGCCGGAAGCGTCCATGCTCTTGGCTGGATCCACCGATGTTCTGCGCGATCTCCTGCATAGATGCCTTGGTGTCCACGGCCACGGGAGGCACTGCTGCATAATCGCCGAAGGGCAGGGCGCAGCGGATCCAGCGGTCGCCGTGATCCGTCCACGCCTTGTGCTTCAGCTCGTGCTTACCTGCTTGTTGTCTGCTGTCCTCGATGATGTTCATCAGAAGGGCAGATCTGCCTCGTTTACGGCTTCGAAGCCTTCAACGGGAGAGGTGTGCGTGGCAGGAGCCAGCTTCTTCAGCTCTGGCACCTTATAGTTGCCGGTCTTGATGGCGTCCACGGTGCGGGTCCCGGTGACGGTCGTGCGCTCCCTGATCTCGCCGCGGTTGGACATGTACTCCTCGTAGCCGATGAGCACGCCGATGACCTTGCCGACCAGCTGCTGCTCGTTGAATCCTTTCGCAGCCTGGTCTTCGAACTTTGTGCCGTTCGACTCGTCGACGGTCTTCAGGAAGCCCTTGAACATGCCGAGGGCCTTTTCCTTGTACGAGCGGACGAAGCTGTGCGCGAACGGGTGCGCCTTGCCCCAGTCGTCGCTGTAGAAGGCCTGAAACTCGCCCTCTGCGATGTCGAAGGTGATGTTGAGGTATTCTTTATCGTCCTTGTCTTCTACGGCCGTTATTTTGGCGATATAGCCACCTGCAGGCAGTCTCTTGAATTCGCCCGTGCTGGCTTCCGCGTCTTTGTATGCTTTCCCTAAAGGTTTCATGTTCTCCTCCTATTTCAGCGTCAAATTGTTTCTGGTTTCGATGCTGCAGCCGGCGATCTCCTTGCCGGATGTCAGCGCGGCCTTGATGGCCGTCTTGTCCGGTTCTGTGGTGACCTTGGTCCTGACGTACTCTTCCGGAAGATCTGCGTCCGGCTCGATCAGGACTGCCGTGGACTTGCGCCATCCGATGATGCAGCGCGTAGTCTCGAACTTCGTGCCATTCAGGACTGCTGCCAGATAGCGCTTCAGGCTCTCGGCCTTCTTCTCCGCGCTGGCTGCGCGGTCGGCCATCGTTTTCGCTTCGGCCTTCAGCTGCGCTGCGTCGCTCATGAGATTTTTCGCCCAGCAGGCGATGTTCTCGATCTTCTCGTCGCGTTCGACCTGCAGCGCTTCCATCTCGGCGTAAATGTCCTCGTTGATCTCGCCGGTCTCCGGATCCACGCACGCTTCCCATGCGTTCATAATTGCTTTGTTTATTTCGAATAGGTTCGCCATCTATTTGACCTCCTCCGCGTACTCCTTCGCATCTCGCAGCGAGTTCTTCGTCACGAGTTCCTTTTCGCCCTTCAGCACCACATAGACCGTGTGGTCCCAGGTCCCGATGCCGTTCGCGTGCGGGACGTGTCTCTTCCTGCTCTCGATGTACAGGTTGGTGTTCAGCCCGGCATAGATGATCGTCGAGCCTTCGGCGCTTACTGCCTTTCCGATTTTCATCCAGGTGATCATTTCTTCGCCTCCTTCAAGGGCTTCAGGCCCCAGTATTCCCTGATCAGCGTGTCCGCAGCCTTCAGGTCGTTCTCGATCTCAATCTCCGGGAACATTCCCTCCGGACTCTTCGCCAGATCGTTCCCGTCGCTGTTCGTGCGGAATAGGTGCTTGTCTCCCTTAACGACACAATGCAGCACCACCGTGCACAAGCCCTCGATGCAGACCTTCTGGTCGAGGAGTTTGCCGATCGTGCGCAGCTTCGCGAAGCCGCTGTCGTCGGTATCGTCGTGCATGATCAGATAGACCACCTTGTCCCGTGGCAGGTTCTTGATGTACTCGATGAGGTTCCAGACGGTGTCTCCGATCGTGCTGTAGAGCTTGAACTGATCGCCGGCGCTGTGGCCGCGCATCCACATGTTCGTCATGATGTAGCCGAAGTCGTCGATCACAGCTGCGTTGGTTGGCATCTTGGCTAGCCCTGCCATGATGGTTTGCAGATTGTCGCCGTCGGTGGTATACTTGAACTGTCCCTTAAAGGGCATCATCTTCCCGAGGATATTGACCAGGTAGATCTCATCCTCGGCGAAGTTCTTGAGAGAGCGGCTTTTCCCAGAGCCGCTTTTTCCGTACACAATTACTGGTACTGCCATTAGATTCTCCTTTCGTTTGTGCTTCTTCTAAACAGGCACGGGATCTTCGGCTCCCGGAGCCTGCAGCTTCCTGTGCCGGCAGGGACCTTGCCCGCCATCTTGAACGGCTGCCACGACTGCGCGTGCTGCCGGATCTTTATCCAGCGCTGCGGTGTCTTCATATATACAGTCTCCCGTTCGCGATAGTGTCGAGGCCGCTGATCACCGCATAAAATCTCACGCCATTCACCACAGTCGACATGGTTCTGTGGCTCGGATCTTCGCCGTACTCGAACTCTGTGTCATCCCCAAAATAATCGAGGAAGGTTTTCGGCAGCATGTGTACGGATGGGATGTCATACTCAGGTGAGCCAATGGCGACCACGCCAGGCTTCTGCATGCACTGCTTCACCATCGCTGCCACGATAGACATCATGCCGATGTCGCTCTTTCTCTTTGCTTTGTCCATTCGTACCTCCTAAAAGTCACCGAGCCTCTCGCGGATCCGCGCCAGGAACTCGTTCTTGTCCACCAGCTCGCCCTTGTAGTAGCGCCTGAGGATCTCCGCGTGTTCCTCGATCACGGCCAGGTCATCCGGCAGTTCGATGGCCTTCTGCAGCTCTTCGTAGCCGTTTACGATGGCCGGGTCCTCCGGCGTTTCCGTGAAGTCCATCAGATGTGCCTCCGGGGTCTCGATCTTGGTTACCTTTACAGGCCCGGGCGCTCCGGCCTTCTTGTACGCCTTGTATGCATCGCTGATGCTGCCGCCGTTGCGCTTCATTTCGTCCCGGCAGTCCGGGCAATACTTCTGCACGTTGCTGGTCGGCACATAATCACGGCCGCAGATCTGGCAGGTTCTTCTCTTCTTTTCGCTCATCGTCTTGCCCTCGCTTCAATTTCCCGCAACTTCAGGAAGGCTTCCATCTGCTTCCGGCTTCTCGGGCAGTCCGTGAACTCTTCGCCGTCTACGCCTACGAACAGGACCGGGCCGACGATCTCATCCGGCACGCCGTTGATGTCCATCCAGAAATTGCCCTCCATGCCTTTCAGCTTGCCTTCCTCGTTGCACAGCAGCGCCAGATCCGGAAAGCCGTTCTCTCCTCGGTGCAGCGTGATCGACTCGACATAGCCTTCGACTGCGCCCTGGAGCCACTCCAGCTCGTTCGGAATCTTTACTTCCACGAGGTTCTTGCCTGGTCTCTTGTAAAAGACCCTGATGGTTTCCTTCTTCATGCTGCACCTCCTGCCCACATCGCGAAGATGTAGCCGATCAGCAGGCCCGTGGCCATGATGACGGTCAGCGCCGTCAAGTTGCTCAGGAACTTCTTGTAGTTCCAGCGATATTTCTTGCTCTTCATAAAAATCTCCCTCCGGTGCTATAGTCCCAATCGATGCTGCCGTCCGCGTACTTGTGGCACACATGTGCGAAAAACGTCCAGCCGCTCTTGGTGTTCTTGAATGTGGCATTGTAGCCGCTTACCGACAGACACTTGAAGGTGCCGCCGCCGTGGTTCTCGTAAATAGTCCCTACCTCCGGACTGAACTTCCAGCGCTCCTTCATTACTTCTTCGCCGCCTTCTTCGTGGTCTTCTTCGCCGGTTCCTTCTCGGCCTTCTGCTCCTTCAGCAGTTCTGCCTTGTCCAGCTCCGCGACCTTGATGCGGATCCCGCAGCTCGTGGTGTAGTTGTTCTCGATCGGTCCAATCATTTCCATGCCGGTGATCTCCAGGACGACCTTGTCGCCAGTCTTGAATTTTGCCATTATTTCCTCCTATTCTTTCGGGCAGCCCTGCTCGAGCCACCTGATCAGTGCTTCTTTGACGATCCTGTACTGTTCGCCCTTGGTTCTCGGCAGGAGAGGGCATCCAGGCAGCTGCAGGATCTTTGTGGCCGTCTTGACGTTTACGTCCAGCAGTTTGGCCACCTCGTTCAGGCCTATAAGTTCCATAGCTTTCTCCTTTGTCTACTTTAATTCACCTTCCGGGCAAAAAGAATGTCGTCCAGATCCAGGCGGACGATCTCGCAGAACTTGCGGGCCGCCTTGATCGGCATCTCTTCCGGGAGCTGCTCCCATTTTCGATACGTTCCATAAGAGCATCCCATCGCCTCGGCCATCTGGCGCTGCGTCATGTCGACGCCCACCCTGGCCTGCTTCATTGTAATTGCCATGTGCACCTCCTTTCATGCTCCACAATATTTAGAAGTCACTACAAGAATACTCCACTAAAAGTAGACTGTCAACAGGATTTTGAACTTTAACTATATATTTTTATTGACCACCACCACAAAATGTATATAATAGAAGTACGCACTGGAGGGCGGAAAAATGAGTGTAGCAGAGAACATAAAGCGGTTAAGAGATTCACACGGCCTGACACAGGAAGAGCTTGGCGAGATCGCCGGCGTGTCTGCCAAGGCCGTTTCAAAATGGGAAAGTGGTGCGGGCTTCCCGCGCATGGGCGCAGTGCAGCGCATGGCGGATCACTTCCACATCTCCAAGTCCACGATCATCGACGAGTATGATCAGCAGGACGAGCGAGAGCTGATGCTGGAGAGAGCCTTCAGCGATCGTCCTGACATGAGGGCATTGTTCGACGTCGCTACTGATATGGACCCGCAAGACGTGGAGCGCTTCATCAAAATGATGGTTGCATACAAGGGCGAATAAATGGACAGTATCGCATATAAAATGCAGCCGAGGTGAGAAAATGGACTGCATAATAATCAGGATCGTCGACATGCCGCTGTCCATAAAGGGGGCCACCGTAAAGGACGCGGAGGGAGACTACAACATCTACATCAATGCCAGGCTCGGAGAGGACGAGCGCGTGAAGACGTACTGGCACGAGATAGATCACATCCGGCTGGGCCACTTCTACGACGAGCGGCCCGTAGCCGAGAAAGAAGCAGAAATAAAACGGGAGCCAAAGTCTGTGTCCAGTGGCTCCCAGAGGGCGCTGAAATAACGGAGGTTGGACCCGTTGGCTCAGCGCTCCTATTATAGCACATAGGAGGGCGCTATGGCAAAAGCAAAGAGGACAAAAAGCGGCAAGTGGACCATGAGGGTGTACGCTTACCAGGACAAAGACGGCAAGCACTACAAGCGGATCACCGCGGACACCAAGGCCGAGTGCGAATACCTGGCGGCCAAGTACAGGGCCGAGGATCCGAAGAAAGTCGACAAGCAGCAGCTGACGGTAGGGCAGGCTGTGGACCTGTACATCGCGCACTGCAAGGTCCTGTCACCTGCGACGGTGGCCGGCTACCAGAAGATCAGGCGGACCGCCTTCCAGGACCTGATGGATCTCCAGGTCGCAGATCTTACCGAGGACTTGCTGCAGGAAGCCGTAGATGACGAGGCCTTCCGCGTGGGCCGTAGAGGCCTTATTTCGCCCAAAACGCTGGCGAACGAGTGGGGGTTGATAAGTTCTTCCCTTTGGAAGGTTTCTCGCGTCAAATACGAGATTAGGCTGCCTAAGAGGTATCGCAAGTTTAAGGACTACCCGGAGCCTCGCGCCGTGATCGATGCGGTCCGCGGCACCAACATCGAGTTGCCGGTCATGCTGGCGCTCTGGCTCTCCTTCAGCATCTCGGAGATCCGTGGACTGCGCTGGTCGGATGTGAAGGACGGCGTGATCACGATCAACAGGGTCATGATCGACGTGGCCAACAAGCCGGTCGTGAAGGCAGCAGGCAAAGCTGAGATGCGGAACAGGCGGCACCGCCTGCCGGTGTACATCCAGCAGCTGCTCAAAGATGCCGATCACAGCAGCGAGTACATCGTCCCGCAGAGCCGGACATGGATCTATTACTATTTCCGGAAGCTGATGGACGCAGCAGGGTTGGAGATCACCTTCCACGACCTGCGCCACCTGAACGCATCGGTCATGCTGATGCTGAACGTGCCGGAGAAGTACGCGATGGAGAGAGGCGGATGGAAGACGTCGAACGTCATGAAGTCAGTCTATCAGCACACCTTCACAGAAGAGCGTATTGCTGTGGACGATATGGTCGACGAATACTTCGATTCAATCACAAGTATGACACTAAAGTATGACTCAAGTGGTCAAACACATTGAAAAATGAGGATTTGGTAGGGGTTCGAATCCCCTAAGGTCCACCAAAACACAAACCTTGCAGTTTCAACGGCTGCAGGGTTTTTTCATTGAAATTTCAAGGTTTGCGGGCTTTTTGTTTTCTCCGTTATTTTCCATTATTATCCACAATAATCCGTTATAATTCCTTATTTTTTGCCCAAAGTATGACTCAAAGTATGACTCTTTTTGAGCAATAAAAAAGCCCCGGGTTTCCCCGGGGTGTGGTTTTCTATTTACCAGTGATCAGGCCCTTCAGGATCGAGGCCATTTCCTCGCGCTTGATCGCCGACTGCGGCCTGAAGTTCCCGTCAGGGTCTCCGACCATCATGCCGGTCCTCATGCAGTATTCGATCGCTGGCTTTGCCCAGTCATCTGCCGGCTGCTGCGCCAGATCTGCCAGCCAGGCTGTCATGAGCTGCGGGAACATCTCCCGGACCAGTTTCTCTGTCTCTGCTTTTGTCATGTCTTCTTCCTCCATGTAGGGGTTGTTGATACAGCCCTGGTACTTGTAGCTGCTGTCCATCCACGGGCAGCCTTTTCTCCAGTTCCCGTCGCCTTTGCTGCGCTGGAACGCGGTCCAGTCTTTCCCGTAGTATTCGCTGCCGACGCCGAGGATGGATCCGTCTTCGAAGATGTCTCCGCATCCTTCCACATGTCCTTCGCCGGTTTTCCCGCCGGTCCAGACGAGGATCCCGCCGACCTTCGGCTCCTTGGTAACGATCAGGCCTTCGCGTTTTGCTGCAGCGATGACCGAGTAAGGGTACCAGGCCTTGGTGAGGTACTTCTGGCCCTGGCCGCCGATCTCATTAAACCATCCATAGATGGCCACGCAGTTCGGCAGCGACGTCAGGTTCTTGTTTCGCCTGGCAGGATTGCCGTGTGCCGGGTTGTAGCCGCCGTCCTTGGTGTAGATGTAGTACGGGTTGCCATTTTCTGGCGGAAGGATCCGAGGCTTGCTGCTCATTGATCGTCGACCTCCGGAAGCCCTGCGAGGCTGGTGAGGATGGAGATGATGCCGGCGACGGCTGAGATGCTCAGGATCCCCATCCAGTCGACGTCGGTGAAGAGCTGCCCGACCGTCAGCATGGAGACCGCGGTCTGGGCGACTGTCTTGACGGCGCGGATGGCTGCTGCCTTCCACCACTGCTTTGTAAATACGTTCATGATGCTTTCGCCTCCAAATCGTCTATGCGGTGATTAGCCACTTTGAGTTTTTCGTCTGTTACGGCTTGCGCCTCTTCCACGGCGTACATTCTTTCGACGAGGTTGTTATGGGCGGCGACCTTGTCTTCTAATTGCTTGAGGCGATATTCCACGAGGGCCGCCGACTTCCTGTTCGAGAAGTATACGCCGAGAAACGAGAACGCGCCGGTAATAATGGCGACGATAATTGCGTCTGTCATATTATCTTCCTATTTCCAAATGGCGATCCATTTATATGCCCTATTGCTTCGCCAGTAGCGTGAGTTTGAATTTGAATAGGGTTGAAACCCTGTCGGCTTTACCCAATAGCGTGGGTAAGCACTTGAAGCATCTTGCGTTGATGTTGGCGGTTCGCTGAAGTTGCTTGTGCTTGATGTTAAAGATGATGAACTTGAGCCTCTGTAAAGATAATAAACAAATCCGTAACGCTTTGTTGAACTTGATACATAAATGTCTGCACCTGCTATTGCGGAAAAATCGCAATACATAAACGCATAGTTTGAGTTTGTCGTACTATCAAAAGTCCCAGTACCATCTACCATCAGCACAAATATCGGCATATTTGTGTGCGTATTCGAAAAACTGATGGTCGGTCTTGCGATGTTCGTTGTGGGGTTATATAACCCTGTTTCACAAACCAACCCACTACCGCTAACATTGACAATCAATTCAGCGAGATTTGTTACATCATAAGTTCCGTTTGCGGTCTTCGTTTCTGAACCTGAAACAAGTTCACTCGCCGACACCGTGACCGCGGTACCTGTCTTCGTCGATCCGTTAATATAACCTGCGGAGTTTGTGACCGATGGGGTAACCGTTATGGCGTGGTTGCTTACCGTTCCCTTGGTTGCGGTTGGCGTGCCTTCTGTGCCGCTTGCGATGGTCTTCGTCGCGTTGTCTGCGTAATACCCTGCCGGTGCGGTAACAGTTGCGCCACTTGCCGTTAAATCGGTAGACGAGCGCGTATTAACGTCTGCGGTAATGGATATGTCCACAGAACTCGGCGACACACTCCCGATATACCCCTGTGAAGTTAAAACAGGTGAAGCAGAATACCTGCCGGATAATTGAAGTTTATTTGACGACGGAACGGAAACGGTTGCATCTACACCGACAATCGCCGACGGCATAGTAACCGAACCGTTTGGCACTCCTTTAAGGGTGTAATATTTGGCCGTAGCGTTGTACCCTGTCGGTATGTTTAGGTAAAGGTCCTGTGCCGACCTGCTGAAACTGTTTTCCTGCGTGCCGCTCGAAGTGTTTGATAGCGAGTGCGGCAACGTCATTGTTGGCACCGCGTTTATTGTCACGTCCACCTCTTCCAGGCCGTCGTAGCCGGCGTCCGGTGTGATCGTGTCCGTCTGCTCGCTTGTCGTCGGCGTGTAGGACTTCGTTTTCGTCTGCAGGTTCGGAGATCCTCCGCTGACTGATACGTCCACGGCCGCGTACTCCGTAACGTCGATGCCGGTCCCGTTCTGGGTTATGCTCCTTGTCCCGGACACAAGCTCACTCGCGGCCACGCTCACGCCTGTTCCGGTCTTCGTTCCGCCGCTGATATAGCCGGCAGAGTTCGTGACCGATGGGGTGACTGTGATCGCGTGATTGCTGACGGCGCTCTTGGATGCGGTCGGCGTTCCGGCTGTTCCGTTCTGCACGGCCTTGGAAGCGCTTTCCTCGTAAAATCCAGCAGGGACGGACACAGTCGCGCCGCTGGCAGACAGATCGCTGCCAGATCTCCTGGTGATGCTGCTGCCAACGTAGTTGGACGGGATCGCGCCGACCTTGATCGCGCCGGTGACGTATTTGCCGCCTGTTACGGCCGTTTGCTCGCTTTCGGTCGGAGTGATCGTAGACGCGCCCTGGGTGGAGAGCTGCGATGTGTTGGATCCGCTGAAGGTGACCGTGCCGGCTGTGCCGCTTCCTACATAACCGGGAACGACTGCCGGGGTGATGCTTTCGCTCTTGTTCGCCGTGGCCGTGATCAGGCCGGACGTGCTCACGCTGATCGACGGGGTGACCTCGATGCCGAGGCTCGGAGTCGTCGCGGATCCGACGCCCACACTCTTCTCTGCAGGGTCCTCATAATAGCCGGCAGGGACAGAGACCTTGTCCGCATTTGCCTGCAGATCGTCTTCGTCCCGGTGCTCGACTGCGCTCCCCACATAGTCGGACGGGATAGCATGGACTGTCACGTCGCTGAAGACCATCAGGCCGCCGGTGGGCAGGATCTGTTCTTCTTCGGTCGGTGTCACTTCCGTGCTGCCAGAATAGGACGCAGGATAGATCGGCACGCCTTCGCGCACTGTGAACGAGGAGGCGTCGCTGCCGTTTGTCTTCAGCTTGATTGTCTGGTTGGTTTGGACCTTGAGCCTAATTGCCATACTGGATCACCTCGTCCAAGAGGTTACGCATCACGGAGACGGTCTTGATCTCGGTCGCATCGCGCACTCCGTCCGGTGTGATGTAGTTGACCTGCACGCTGACAGATTTGCCAAAGTTCCACGAGGCGGATTCTTCCTGGCTCATCGTGAAGGTGATGATCGTGTCCGTGATCTGGCCGTGGGTGTCCGTGGTGATGATCAGGTCGTTGCCAGTCTTGACCATCTCGTGGCAGCCCTGCTCGAGGGACACATAGACGTCGTCGCCGGTAAGGTCTACGCCCTCCACGGTGAGGACGATCGTCGGGGTTGTGTAGTTGATCATGGGCCGCCTCCTTATAAGTTCGCGTTGTTGTAGTAGTACGTCGTGCCGCCGATGGTGATCGTGCCCTGCGTCGGGTTTGACACCATGTGCGGGACGCAGTCGAAGCGGTTGGACGGTCTGGCTGCACTGGTTCCATACAGGTGATAATATGGCTGACACTTTAGCAGCTCTGGACCGTAGTCCGGCGCCACGTCATTCATGAGCGTGCAGTAGGATCCCAGCTCCAGCTTCGCGCACTTGATGTCGTAGTTTGTGCTGGTGTCCACACGGAAGCGCACCGAGTTGACCGGAGTCGTTGCCTCGTAGGTTTTGCTGATCAGCGTCCAGTCGTTGCCGGGGTTGTCGAAAGTGAACTCATCCAACACCGTGCCGCCGCTATCTAAAACGGAAAGCAGCCCGGATCCGGTTCCGCGGACGTATGCGCTATAGGTCAGCACGCCCGTGTAGTCGTTCTCCAGGATCTGCCTGAAGAGGCCGTTGCCGCTGGCGTTTGTAGACAGGTTGACGTATCCAGCGTTTACCGTGATGGTCGTCCTGCTGTTTGCGCCTCTCCAGCGGTCCACCATGTAGACGTTGCCTGTGTAGCTGGTCTGGCCTTGCTGGTTGATCGTGAAGAACGGGTTGTGCAGCAGGTTCCTGTTTCCGTTCGCGTTCGCGTAGTCCACGCTTTCATCCACCTGCCGCCCGGTGTTGTCCAGGACGTAGACGTCGTTCAAATCAATGGTTGGCATTGTTTTTCCTCCTTTATGCCGCCTTATACAAGGCCAGCGCCCAGCCAGGTGCGCCGTCTCCTCCGATGGATCCGTCGCCGCCTGTTCCTCCGGGTCCCGGGTAAAGTTGCCTGTTTGGACCTTCAGCCGGGCCGCCAGCGCCGCCTCCTCCGCCTCCGCTTCCACCGATGCCTCCATATCCCCATTTCGGGGTGTGAGGTTTCAGGATAGCGTCCGGACCGTCTGCGCCGTCACCGCCGACCACTCTCGTGGAAGTATAAAAGCCGTTTGTGCCGTTGCTTCCGTCTGCGCCGTATGCCGCACCGGACCCACCGCCGCCGATACCATAAAGCCCGTAGTCGTGGTTCAGTTGATTTGTGCCGGGCTGGCCTCCGTACCATGTTTGTGTGTCGACCACGTTTCCGGCCACAAGCCCGCTGCTGATATGGGCGCCACCATCTGCACCAGGAACACCTTCCGGACCCGTTTCCGAGTAAATGTCCCCTGTAAACACATTTGTGAAGCCGTTTTCCGGAACTGTTCCGTCCGCGCTGGTGTAGGTCGTGTTGTTGTGAGTGATGGTCGTCGCAGCGCCTTCGCTTCCAGCGCCGCCGTTCTTCGCTCCGCCACCTCCGCCTGCTCCGATCGTCACCGTTATGGTGTCGCCCGGTGTCACTGCGAAGGAGACCTGATGCACCTTTCCGGGCGGGCCACCTGCTCCGGGTGCGCCGCCGGATCCTCCTTTGACGCCTTCGCCGACGCTTCCATCTTCGCCGTCTCCGCCTTTCTGTCCGCCTTCTCCGCCGTTGCCTCCGCTGCCCAGATAGAAGGTCACCTGCGTGACGCCTGCCGGAACGGTCCAGGTCTGGCTCTCCTCAAACAGCTTCCAAGCATCCAGACCGCTGCCCCAGGGTCCGGGCTTCCAGTCCACTGCGACGCTCAAAGTCGCCAGCGTTTTGTTCCCGATCGGGAAGGTCTTCTTCTGGACCCAGCCGGTCCTTGCGGTTCCGAACGGGTCCGTCATGTTCACGGGCGTGCCCGGCATCAGAGTGCCGTTCGGATCCAGTTCCGAGAAGTTCACGAAGGTGCGCAGCTTGTACCAGTTGACCATCCGCTGCGCCACATAGTCGCTGTTGTGGTAGCCGATTAGCTCGTTGTCGGTGATCTCCTCGATGCGTTCGTCGGATGTCACGCCGGTGCTCTTGCTGATCTGCCGCCTGGTGTGGGTGTATTTCTGCCCGGTCAGGGTGCCGATGCCGGTCACCACCGCGTAGTTTGCGCCGCTGTCCCAGCCAACCGGCAAGGCCGAGCCGTTCCACTTTAAGTCGTGGCAGGGTTCGTCAAAGATGACGAGCTGGTTGTTCGCTGCGGTGATCTCGATCGTGTTGTCGAACAGAGTCACGGTCTCGTCTGTCTGCAGCGCATAGAAGTTGTGCTCGGTGACGTTCACCGAGGTTGCCGGATGTACTCGCTGGACGTCCGCCTGCTTGCGCATGTAGATGTTCCGCTGGTAGATGGTCGAGGGACTTCCGGCGCCCAGGTACTTGATCTCCATCTTGCCGTTGCGCTCGGTTACGGTCGCGCCGGTTGCCACCAGCAGCTTGCCGAGGTTCTCGCGCTTATTGGCCAGCGGAAGGCGTCCGAAGACCTGCACAGCGCCGACGTCGTTCGCCACGGAATAGCTGAAAGACACTCCGGTCATGATCTCGCGCAGGACCTCTGCGACGGTCTCGCCGGTATATATGCCGCCGACATGATTCCCGGCAGCTGCGAGCAGACCGATGCAGTCTGTGCAGGTGAACTTGACGGTCTTCCGGCTGACCTGCTCCACATCAGTCACATAAAAGCGGCCAATATTCTGTCCGCCGTAAACGTTGTAAAGATCCAGCGGTGCGCCTGGCTTGAAGTCCATCCAGTTCTGGAACGCTGCACGCACCAGGATGATCTTGCCGTCCGAGGTCTGCAGCACTTTGCCGTTGCTGTCGATCAGGAAGGCATAGGCGTCCCCGGTATCATCCAGAGCGCGGCTGCGGACGATAAAGGTCAAGCTGTCGGCTGTCAGGTCCTTGCCAAACAGAGCGATCATCTGCTCCACCTGGCCGCTCATGAACAGCCCGTCGACTCCCCACCGTGCGCTGTTGCCGTGGAAGTGGTCCTTTCCGTACTGAATATAATTCACGGATTACACCTCCAGAAAACTGATAGGCGTCGGCGCGTAGATGTCCTCGCCGTTCCAGGTTGTGGCGTACTGCACCGAAATGGACGCAGGTTCCGCTTCGATGACGCGGATCGTGTTGCTGACCACGCTGGTGTACTGCAGCGAGACCTTTTCCTGCTGCATAAGCGTGAGCAGGGTCTGCATGTCGGACTTGCGCAGAGGTTTCAGCAGGAACGCCGGGTCCCACTTGATTGCCACGAGGTCCGTGATCATCGTCCCGTCTACGGCCAGATCCTCGGCTTCGCCGGTGATGCGCCGCATCGATTCTTTGATGTCGGTCTTCTGCTGGATGTATTCGCTGAAGTCCGTGCCGTTAATAATCAAAGTAAAAGCCATGAGCGCCTCCTATTCGGTCACGAAGCTCGGGCCGTATTGCTGCTGCACCTGCTTCATGGGGTTATAAAGCGCTTTCGCCAGGGTCATGCCATCGCACACAAGAGCGACCTGCACCGGCCTCTGGCTCGTGTTGTTTATGGTGTTGTAGGTGTTCGTGGTCTGCTGGATCGGCGTGACATTCGCCCGGCCGTTGCTCATGGTCAGCAGTTCCGGGCCGTTTTCGCCTACCAGGGCGGACCCGTTTGTCAGGCTGCCGCCTCCTGCGAGCGCCGGGATGGTCCCGATCGTCTTGATGTTGACGCCGAAGAACTTCGCGATCCCGCTGCTGTTGATCTTTTCGATGAGCTTGTTGATCGCTTCGATGCCGGAGTTCACGAGGCCGATGATGGCGTTGATGGTCTCCTTAAAGGCATCGACCATAGATTCCCACAGTCCGACGAACCAGTCCTTCGCCGCCTGCAGCTTCTCCTTGATCTTGTCCCAGTTTCTGTAGATGTAGTCCACAAGCTCTGCCACGGCGATGCCAAACGCGACGACCGCTGCGATCGGCAGCAGACCCGGAAGATCGGCAAGAAATGTGCCGATGACCGGGAAGAGGGTCGTCAACGTACTGAGCGCCGTGGATATTTTCGCGATAATGCCGGCGATCGGACTGATGGCTGCGACGACCGTCGCGATGATCGCCACCGTCTCGATGACCTTCGGATCCAGATTCCCGATAAACTCCAGAACCTTTGCCAGGACTTCCACGAGGTCTTCGATGACAGGGGTCAGCGCTTCCAGGGCGGACGCGCCTGCCTTTATGAAGTTCGCCTGCGCCTGTGCCTTTAATCGGTCGATCTGGTCGTTGACGCGGTTCATGGCGTCCAGCGTTTCCTGATCGAGGACCAGGCCGAGGTTCTCCGCCTCATCGCCCAGGGCTTTTAGTGCGGCGCCTCCGTCGTCGATGATCCCGGCCAGCTGATCCGCGGATCTCCCAAAGATCTCCATCGCCAGGACGTCCCGCTCGGTCTCGTTTCCGACGCGGCTCAGGCCTTCCAGGACCTCATAGAACACCTCGTTGCTGTCACGCAGCGCTCCGGTGGAATCCCTGACGCTGACGCCGAGCTTCGCGAAGGTGTCCTCCTTGCCGTCCGATGCCATCGCCTTGCGCATCTTGGTCATGCTCTCGGCGATCGTGTCGACCGATACGTCGACCAGTTCGGAGGCGTACTGCATCTTCTGCAGGTCCTCTGTGGCGATGCCGGTCTGCTGCGAGAGGGTGTTCAGGTCATCGGCCCATTTTGCCGACTTTACTGCTGCAGCACCAAGAGCCACGACGAGACCGGCTGCAGCTGCGCTGAGGGCCTTCGTCTTCTCAGCTACGGCTTCGGCCTTGCTGGCGACGCCATCCAGAGCCGCCTTCGCCTGTTCCGCGGAGATGTTGAACTCCTGCTGCGCCTTGGTGGCCTTTTTCAACTGCGCCTCGGTCTGCATAATCTCGCGGGTCAGCGCGTCATACTGCTCCTGCCCAATGTCGCCGCGGGCCAGCTGCTCGGCTGCCTGCTTCTGCGCATCCTTTAAGAGGTCCAGCTTCTTGGTCGTGTCAGCTACGGCCTGCGCCAGGGCGCGCTGCTTCTGTTCCAGCAGCTCTGTGTTGCCCGGATCCAGTTTCAGGGCCTTGTTGACTTCTTTCAGTTCGCCTTGGGTCTTCTTCGCCTCGGTGTTGACGCCTTTTAGTGCTTTGTCCAGCCCTGTGGTGTCGCCACCGATTTGAATGGTGATTCCCTTGATATTATTGGCCATGTCAGCCTCCAAAAATCCGGTTGATGTCGCCCTGATCGGCGAGCACCGGATAGTCTTCCATGTCGTTTGCCTGCTCTGTCAGCAGGTCATAAACCATGCCGATGGTCATGCCGGCGAGGGCCTCGTCAGACAGCCCAAGCTGCGCACACCTCAGCATAAAGATCGCGCCGTTCGGTTCACGGGCTGACCTTTTTATTTTTTTTTAGGTTTGGACGTCGTTTTCTGCGAATCCAGCCACAGGCTGATCACGTCGCCGCTCGCATAGTAGACCGCGAAGCTGTCGTCCAGAGTGGCGAGCCATTCTTCCACGCTTTCGCCTACATCGTTTCCAGCTGCTTTAAGCATCAGCCAGGTGACGTTTTCCAGCGCCTCGGTGCTCACATCGTTCGGGTCGTTTTTCGCCTGCTCGGCCATGCGCTTCATGTCCGAGATGAGATCCCTGCCGAACTCCTTGCGGTAAATACGCGGCAGCAGGGCGTTGCTTTCGATGGTCTTCTCCTGACCGTCCAGCATTATGGTCTTTTTCATGGTCTTGCTCCTTTACTATGCAAAGAAAAGGCGGACCCGAAGGCCCGCCCGTCTCTTATTAAGCCGTTGTGGTGATCTGCACCGTGCTGAACCAGGCGGATCTAACTGCCGTGGTCGTGCTGTCGGTCGTTCTGCCCTTGATCTTGCCCTTCTGGTAGGAAGGACCGGTGACAAGCGGCAGGGCCTCGAAGTCGAAGCTCTGGGTGACCGGCTCGACCTGCTCGCCGATGGTCTGGCTGCCCATAGAGGGCTTGCTGGTGGGCACGACTCTGTAGAATACGTTCAGCTCTTCTTCAACGTCGCCTTCAACCTGGAACATCAGGGCGAAGGGCTTCGGCTGCACGTCGTTCTCCTCGTAAAGGATCTTGGAAGTCGCATCCAGGGTCATGCCCCAGATGTCCTTCAGCATGCTGTCATTGATGCGAGCCATTTCCAGCGTGCCGGTATAGCCGTTATTGGCGAAGGTCTTGAAGTATGCCACGTTGTCCGCGTAGAAGGTGCCATCCGTGCCGTTACTGTCCAGGGTCATGGACACGGCTCCGGGCACCGCCACAGGCGTGGCGAAGGTGTTGTTCGTGTTGTCGGAGGACTCGGTCAGCTTTGCGTAGTAGACGTTCTTCAGACCGAACCGGACCTTGTTCTCTGCCATTGTTTTGGCCTCCTTATAAACTGAAGACCGTCACCTGGCAGCGTTCGTCGTCCAGGTACTCGGTCTCTTTGGTGTAGTAGAGGCCGGCTTTGGTGAAGGCATCCTCGAAGAGGGCCTCCGTCGCCGGATCTCTGTCTTTTGTGTAGAGTTCCACTCTGAACCGCGGCCGCTGATAATAGACCACGTTGTCAGCCGGGAAAGTGTAATCCTGCGGGCTGAAATAGCACACAAACGGAAGGGCGGGCGCCTCGTTTATAGGCCATTCGTAGTAGGTGACCTTGTCGGCGAAGCTGTTCACGCTCTCCAGTAAAGTTTTCATATCTGCAAGCGTCAACTCTCGATCGCCTCCTTCAGTTCCTTCATAAAGTCTTCGATGGCCTGCTTTTCGGCAGGTGCCCAGTGCGCGAACGCTCTGGTGCGGCCGCCGTTCACTTTGGCATGCCCATGCTCCAGTAAATGCGTCAGCCGGTAGTGAGGCTTTTCAGCATAGACGACAGACGCCTTCGCGAGCGGGCTGCTCTTGATGGTCCTCGCCTTGATGCTGCGCCGGTATTTGCCGGTGCCCTTGATGCCTGAACTCTTGATGTACCGCTTCACGTTTTCCGCGGCCTTGTCTGCGACCTTTTGGGTCACATAGACGATGTCGTAGTCCACGCTGTGCTGGAATTCCTTCATGGCCTCATTGACGGCCAGCGAGAACTCCTCGACGGTGTAACCTTTAGCCATTATCCTCACCGCCTCCATCAGGAGTGGGTGACGGCTTCGGGTTATTGCCTTCGCCGGTCTTCCATTCCAGATACAGCTCGACCGTGTCGCTGTCGCGGAAGGTCCGATAGATCGCGAAGGTCTTCTCGGTTCCTCCCACGTCCATGCGGGCGATCTTTTCTCCTTCATAGTCGCCGACGAAGACGTTCACCTTGTACTGTGGGTTCAGCCCTTGCTCACCTGCTGCGGACCATTCCGCCCTGGTCACGCTTTCGCGCTCCGCGAAGACTTCCCGGTCCGTATAGCTTGCAACACGCTGGCCGATGCTGTCCTTTGTCCAGGTCTCAGCCACTAAGGTCAGAACGATGGGTTCACTCATCAGTTACCCCTCCAGTCTGTGTAGTCAGTCATAGTTTTGAGCTGCGCCAGGCTGGTGTGGTAGATCTTCTCCCACTGGTCCTTGTCCTCATGGTTGCCGAAGCGCCACTTGCAGAAGGCCACGACAGCCGCTTTTACCTGCTCCGAGGTCGGATCGCCGTTCCCGTCCGTGTCGATCAGGACGTTCATGGCAGCCATCTCGCTCATGCAGGCTGCGATCAGCATATTCAGTTCGTCATCGAACGCCGTGGTCGTGATCCGCAGCGCCATTTTTACAAGGTTGAGCATTTCTATTTCCTTTCGCCGAGGGTATTCCGCCAGACTTCCTCGTTTACGATCAGCTGGCCGACATGCCCGCAGCTGATGGTCGGGTCGCACCAGATTTTGTGGCCAAGGTCCCGGGCGCGGCAGCAGAAGGCCAAGTCCTCCCCGAAGTTGTGCATCGGGTTGAACCAGGTCTTATAGTTCAGCACCACGTCCAGGAGGACCGACTTCGAGATCATGCAGCAGCCCATTCCGCAGCCGGCAACCTCGAACGGTTCCTTGCTTTCCGGCAGCTCGATCAGGTCTTCGAAGTACGTCTCGTCGGTTTCCTCTCTGTAGCCCAGCGCCTTATAAAGCACCGGACCGAAGGGAGGCCTCCGCTTGAAGTACAAGCCCGTGACGATCTCCTTGCCGTCCTCGATGTGCTTCACCATCTTCTCCAGCGTGTCTGCCGGGAAGATCATGTCGCTGTCGAAAAACAGCAGGGCGTCCGCGTTGTTCGTTATGACTGCCTTGGCGAAGTCGTTCCGGGCCGTGTAGATCAGCGAGCTGATCGTCATGCCCAGCTGCACCTCGCCGCACTTGTTCAGGGTTGCCAGGCTCTGCGCGAAGGGCGCAGCCACCTGATCCATGCAGGGGACTCCGATTAGTGTTCTCATGGTCTTGCTCCTTTTCCTTGCTCTTCGTAAAAAGTCCCGGCTACAGGTAGAGCAAGAGACCTGCAGCCGGGCTTGTCAATCCCTCCCAGGTTGACGTCGGATTAGTGCTTGACCTGCACGAAGGCGTTGCAAGCGACCGGTGCGATGCCAACGTACTCTCTGCCGATGATGCGGATCAGGTCCTGCGTCATGAGCGTGTTGTCGTCGAAGACGAACTTGACGTTGTCACCGTCCGGGAAGTTCATCAGGGCGCCATAGCCGAGGTCGCCGACGATCATGTAGGCGACGCCAGTGGTGGCGGCGCTGAACGCGGTCATGTGGCTGTTCTTGATTACGGTCAGCCCTTCGAACGGGTCATAGTTGTAGCCATTGGCTGCCTGTGCGGCCTTGAAAGCGGCCCACGTGGTCGGGTGCATGATGACTACGGGATCAGCAGCTTCGCCAGACAGGGAGCCGAGAGCCTGAGCAACCAGGCCGACGCTGATCTGGGTGGAAGTGATGGACGCGACTGCGACCTGGGTGGTCGTGCCGACGGTACCGCATGCCATGATCTTGTCGAGCAGTTCGTCTGCAGCCTTCTTGGCGATCTGATAGGTCAGTTCGTCGTAGATGTAGCGCAGGAACGCTTCGCCTCTCATGTCATAGACTTCGGTGGAGATGGAGATCCACTTCTTGATGGTGCTGGGGACCAGGTTGACGACGCCAAGGGTCAGGGACTCTTCGGATACGGCTGCGCCGCCTTCGGTGTGGACCGTTGCGCCGGATGCGCTGATCTCGAAGCCGACCTTGAGGTTGCCCTTCAGGTAGGCCTTACGGACTCTGCGGGTGATTTCGTCGCGTTCCCATGCGGTCTTGACCTCGTCATATACGAAGTCGGGCACGGGCACGGTGCCGCTGGCGTTGGTGGTCAGGAGCGCTCTGCACTCTCTGTCGTCGCCGGTCTTGATGTACTCGGCATAAGCGTCGATGTACTCTTTGCTGTTTCTGATTTCGATGTTTTCCATTGTTCTCTCCTCTACGGGTTCGATGGTGTTGGTGATTTCTCCGACTTCGCTCAGGACCTCTTCCGCCTTGGCTCTGCGTTCGGCTTCCTCAGCCTTGCGAACTTCCAGCTCGTCCTTGATGGCGCGGAGTTCTTCTTCGAAGGCGTTCAGCTCTTCCAGGGATCTTTCCTCGGTCACCTCTGCGGTGATCTCGGCCTTGCGTTCCTCCAGAGCTGCCGTCTCCATTTCTTTGATGTTGTCCATGTCTTTACCTCTTAGCTCTCAGCCAGGATCCGGATCCGGGCGAGCGCTTTCTGTTTTGCGATGGCTTCTTCTTCAGCTCTCTGCAACTCCTGCCGCCGCTGTTCGATAAATCCATCGAAAGCAGCACGAGCTGGCGTATCAATGAGGGTGTTCGGATTTGCGGGCGCGTCAACGCTCGAGACGTCGAACACCTTCCTGATCGATTTAATCGTCCTAAGATATTCGCCTTCGTCGATCATCGTGATCTCGTCATCGGCGACGGTGAATGCAAAGGACATCTGATAAACAAGGCCGCCTTTAATAGCAGCCCACTCTTCGCGGCCTTCGGCGATCATGCCGAGATCCGCTGCGACAAACAGGCCACGATCCTGCGGCTCCAGGATGAGCGTCGGCGCTTTGTCTGCGCGCATCTTCGTCCTGGCGAAGCATTTACCCTCGTGGTTGTGCTGGAAGATAACATCCGTCATGTCCGCTTCGTCAAAAGCGTTGCGTGCGATCTGTTCGTAAAACTTTTCGTTTCCATCGTCCCAGAGCAGGTACGGTTGTCCGAAGGTTGTCGCATAGCCTTCCACGTAGTAGTCCGTCGCCAGTCTCTGCTCCGCTCTCTCTTCCGGCTGCGTCATGACCGGCATCATCCTGTACTCTCTGTTATTCCTCTGCGGCATTTACGATGCCTCCTTCCTCGTTGTTCTCTCTAAGGTCGTAATACTCACCGCGGACTGGGATCGTCTCGCCCAGGCCGTTCGGCAGGGGAGGCAGATTCCAGATCTCTCGCAGCTCGTCGATGGTGGCCATGCCCCGATCGGCGAACGCTGCCGTGGTGTCGATCTTGTCTTTGTTGGTCATGTACTGCAGCCGGTTGCTGGTGGCCATGATGTAGGACCCGTTCGATTGCTCGAGCGGAGTGAACAGCATTTTGGTCAGCACATCCGACAGTTGAATGGCGAAGGGTTCGATGCAGCCCTCATAAAAAGCGGCCCAGGCATCGCCGTAGGCCTTGTTCTGCAGGATGTCTTCGTTCGCTCCGAAGTAGTCGAACACGTTCGTCCTGATCAGGTTCATCTGTGGAGCATCTACCACGAACGGCTTCGTCTCGATCTGCTTGATGTCCTTGTAGGTGTTTGGCCAGAGCAGCACACCTGCGGATCCTTTCGCCCGGAGGTTCTGCTCCGTGAACCGTGCACGCTCTTTCGCCAGATCCTCGTCGTTCGTGAAGTTCGTCAACGTCGCCATGAACTGGTAAGAGGCCGACGTCTTCACGCCTTCCTCGATCGCCTGGTTCTGCATGTCGATGAGTTCAAGCGTCGGATGCAGCGCCTTGTTGCTCTCGCCGAAGAGGTCGTTCCGGTACTGGTACTTGGTCAGGATCCCGACCTTGGACAGCTCGACTGCTGCCCGGTCATGGTTCTGGAATTCCATCCGGATCCACGGCTCGCCCTTATAGGCCACGACGTCCAGCTTGGTGTAATACACCGGATAGATGCCGACAGTCTCGCCGGTCTCGCTGATCACCGGCACGATGATGGCCGTGTTCTGCATCTCCAGGATCGTCCGCAGCCTATATAGGAACTGGCCCCAGGTCTGGAAGTTGTTCGGGGACCGCTTCAGCTGCGTGCGCAGCTTCGGCTTTGCCTCGCCGTGGATCGTGATCTGCAGCTTGCTCGTGTGCCGAGCGATTGCATCGATGCTCGCACGGACCAGCTCCGTCTCGTACATCTCGCCGCCCCATGTGCGGAACACTGGCCGGTAATCACTCAGCAGCTGGAACGATGTCTGCTCCTGGCGTGGCGGCGTCATGTCGCGGCCGAAAATTTTATCGAATAAGCCCATGCGGTTTTACCTCCCGCTGTTCTCGAGCCGGCCGCCGATCTCTGCCCAGTGTTTCTGCCGCACTGTTATGGCGTCGATCAGGGCGGCGCAGCCGTCTATGTGATCTGTTGCTTTTATCTTCACCAGCCGGATCCGCTCCGTCTGTGTGTCATGCTTGAGTGCTGCGTTCAGCAGGTGGATCTTCAGCAGGTCGTTGTCGCCGATATGGACCTTGCCGTCCCGCAGCAGCCCGTCGAACTCATTGAGGCACGGCGTCAGGTTGAAGCCCTGGTAGACGTCATCCATGACAAATCCGTATGCCTCCATTTGCTGGACCAGATACTGCGCCGAGTATTTGTCGTAACCGGTGACGAGCGGGTACACCTTGTACTTCTCCACCAGCTCCCGGAAGAACGCAAAGCAGTCGTTGTAGTCCACGAAGTTCTCGCCGGACAGCTTCAGGATCCCGCGCTTGACGTAGGCGTCATACGGCAGGCCGTCCCTGGCGATCGCTTCTTCCATGCGTGCGCCCGGTAAGAAGAAACGGGCATACACATACAGCTGCCCGTCCTTCTGGATCACCGCCGTGCAGGCCGTCAGGTCTGTCGTCCTGGACAAGTCGATGCCACCTACGCAGTAGCAGTTCGCGAGGTCTTTCAGATCCGGAAGAGAATCCGCAGCTGCTCGCTCGACTTCTACAGCCGGAAGCCACGCAAGGCTGCTGTGCTGTTTCACGCAGCAGTATTTCGTGAGGAACTCCGTCTTCTTGCTGAGGCTCCCTTCTGCGACTGCAATCTCCTCGAGCATAAAATCATGAGGAACTGAGACGCCCAGGTTTGGGTTGCTCTTGTGCAGCTCGTTCAGGTCGTTCCACTTCTCCGGCTCATCGACGACATATAAAAAGGGCAGCAGCTTCTTTTCCTTGCTGTTGCCCAGTAAAAATCTTGTGGATCTCGCCAGCAGCTCGTCATAGATGCCGCCGTCCACATATCCGGCAGTCGTGCACGAGAGCATGATCGCGTCGCCTCTGGCGCCCATGCCGGACTTCATGACCTCGTACTGCTTGAGGCCCTGATCACCTTGCCAGCTCGCGATCTCGTCACAGATACACAAGCTCGGATTGAAGCCGTCCGACTTCCTGGCGCTGAACGCGATCTTCTTGACCGTCCCATTGTTTGCCGGCAAGTACAGGTCCGTCATCCGGTGCCTGGCCAGCTCCGGGTCATCCTTCGCCGACTTGCTTTTCTTCGCGGCCTCGAGCTTGTCCCGTCTCTCTTGCCACTCCGGATCCAGCAGCACCATCTGCCAGAGGTTGTTGTAGATGATGTCCGCCTGGTCGAGCTTCGGCGCGATCGTGAAGATCTTCGCACCGTACCCACCGGCGATCCACCACATGTATTTTGCGATTGCAGCTGCCAGAGCGCTCTTGCCTTGCTTCCGGCCGATCACCAGGACGACTTCTGCAAACTGCCGCTGGCCTTTATCGTTCGTCAGCCCGAAGATGCAGCTGATCAGCGCCTTCTGCCACAGGTTCAGCACCAGCGGACCCGGCGCGAGCGGACCTTCTACATGGAAGCAGTGCGCCTCGATCCAGTTGACCGCGTCGTTTGCCTTCTTCTGGTCAAAATAAAAGGCCTTGGACTCGATCCCGGCCACGATAAACTCGTATAACATCCGGATCCACTTTCCAACAGTCTCGGATCCGTTCTTGATTGCCTGATAATACGCAATTATCCAGTTTTGGTCCGGCGCATTCTTGCTCATTTTTACGCGCTCCGGTTTACTCCGAATAGCTCCTATTTGCTCCGACTAACTCCTGCCAAATGTGGCTATATATTATTTCTTCCA
>Ga0310786_10002672_pt1 | contig 26819 bp, 22 predicted proteins | sample AusTroGonzalo_MG_FD_203881 | JGI IMG/M metagenome (GOLD analysis project Ga0310786, IMG submission 203881) | Bovine rumen microbial communities from tropical cattle in Woodstock, Queensland, Australia - Gonzalo_03 (v2) (version 2) | ecosystem: Host-associated > Mammals > Digestive system >...
AGGATTGATGATGACTGGCGTGAGAGGATTGATAATTTCATCGTTTATAACTCATATATGCACAGTCCTTGGAATCTGAAAGATCATTATAATTGTGTAGCCAAGAGAGTTGATGAGTACTTTAAGGCTATTACAAACGATCCAGATGTCACTTTCATATTGAGCGGAACATCTTCGATATGTCTGAATCAAAGAGGCATTAATTGGGTAAACTACCATTATAAATTATCATAGGGAGATTGCGGATATAACCAAGTCCGCAAATGGATTGTGGGAGAGATAATTGACAATGACAGACAGTTATCCTCCCTTTTTATTTTTAATAGATTGAGAAATGAAAAATAACGTAACAGTTGGAGAACAGCGGAGATATGATAAGGCCCATCTTACTTGGGACGATAGCAATGGAGGATGGGAAGGGATAATCTATGCTTATACGCTGGATTGCCCAGGAGATCCAAAAGATGGCTGGAAATATATTGGCTATACACCAGAAGAGGACACTAGAAGGGCTAAATGGAATAATGCAAGGAATCGTTATAGTGGAAAGAAGATTGCGGAAGCCAGAAAACACTACGGAATTAAGAGCTTTTCATACAACGTTATTGAAACGCTCTACGATGAAGACATTGACAGCTTAGTTGCTAGACTTGAAAAACGCGAGAAGTATTATATTCAGGAATTCGATTCAGTTAAGAATGGATTCAATAGTAACGAAGGTGGAACGGGCAGATCAGGACAAAAGATAAGCGACGATGAGATCAAGAGGCGTAACCAGAAGCGTAAGGACAATGGATTTCACCAGACCGAGGAATCCAGAAATAAGATTAGTAAAAAACTTACGGGGAAAAAGAGGCCAGAAGAAACGAGGGCGAAAATCTCAAAGTCAAACACTGGAAAGAAAAGAACCCAAGCCCAGAACCAAGCCCAAAGTGAGAGGATGAAGGGGGTAGAACCAAAGGCTGCTACGATTGGCGCTAAGAAATGGGTTGAACAGAATGGAGGTGGCTATTGGAAAGGCAGGGAAATCCCCGAAGAGGCTAGGCAAAACATGAAGAAAGCGCAGCAAGCTAGAGGAACGAAGGTAAGAGCCATATATCCTGATGGTACGACCAAGGAGTTCACAACTATGCTTGATGCGGCTAATGAATGTGGTATTGGTGTCGGTTCCGTTTACAATTGCATTAAGACTGGTGGCATGACTAGGGCAGGATATAAGTTTGAGAAGCTATGATATACTTAGGTTCAAAGGCTAGGATAGTTGGGGAAATTCTGCCTATTATGCTACAGTCTATACATCCAGGCCAGGCTTTTGTCGATGCGTTTTGCGGAGGCTGTAATGTCGTTCAGCATGTGCCCCAAGAATACAAGAGGATAGCGAATGACAATAACCGATACCTAATCGCTATGTGGAAAACTATAACTACTACAAATTGGAACCCATCAACAGCTATTTCCAAGGCATATTATAATAATGTACGCGAAAGTTGGCATAAAAACGATGGGAAGTATTCTGATGCCGAGATTGGTTGGGTTGGATTTATGGGCTCACGCAATGGTAGGTTTTTCGATGGCGGATTTAGCGGTTCTACTGGAGGTCGAGATTATATCAACGAGAGTGTAAGGAACATAAATAAACAGATAGGGCAACTGCAGGGAGTAGAGTGGCAGACTGGGAGCTATGATCAGATTGTTATCCCTCCAGGCTCCCTAATCTATTGCGATCCCCCATATAAAGGAACTACATCATATTCCACGGCCAGAAACTTTGACTATGACCACTTCTATGATTGGGCCAGACAGTTGAAACGTGATGGCCATATAGTCTATGTAAGCGAGTATAATATGCCAGGGGATTTTAGCTGTGTCTGGGAGAAAAGCATAGCCAATAGCGTTAATCCAACAAAAACCTATACAGCGGTTGAAAAGTTATGGATGGTCTAGTAGAGAATGACTAAACGGGGTTGGACTATACCAACCCCTTGTTTTTTTCGGGGGTGTTATATAGGTATAATGATGGGTGTTTAACAGGGTTCCATTTTTGTAAGTAAGTAATAATCAGCGTGTCATAGGGGTGTCATGGGTATCATTCTTGGGAACCCCCTTTTGTTTATAGGTATCAGGAGGGTATCATACCTTAGAACACCCCAGTAGTACCCTAGTGATACCCTTGATGACACCCCGGTAAAGACTAAAAAAAAGAGCAACCTTTCGGGGCTGCTCCTAGTACTTTATCACGTCGTTTAAACCTGTCCAAGATCCCCAAGGATTCTGCTGCTGTTGGACTTAAGCTTTACATTGGTTAGCCTGCGCAGGTTCTCCACAAATGCGATTAGTTTTGCTCGGCTCGGTTCTGGTAGATGAACAGACCTTGAAGTATTACACCCGATGTTAACTTGGAACGGTTGTATCAGCTTCATCATACTTAACAACTCTTCGAGGTCGAAATCCATGACAGGCTCAATGGTTATCATTACGCCGAATCCAAGCTTGCGCATCATTGTCATTGCTTTTGTCCTTTCACCCATGGATTGTGCTCTTGAAACAACGGGGTCTTCCCTATTAGTCTCAATGGTTGAAGCAAAGAAAACTGAATCCCTGCGTTGCATGAGAGGATGATTCATGAAGGCAGGTTCTAGAAAGCGTTGTGGATTCTTGGACTGGAACAGATAACGGTTCTCTCCATACTTTAAGCAATGGTCATACACGCGAAGGATCCACTCGGTCGGAACTTCATTGGCATACATATCTGTGCTGCTGCCTATGAAGATGAATTTCTCTCGACCATAGCTTGCGCATAGCTCTTTCTCGTCCAATCTCATTCTAGAGTCAAGGTTCTTATAGCGCGTGTATATTCCATGCATATAGCAATAACTACACTCATGTGGGCAAAGCCCCTTAATCGGATTACTTGTGTGCGATATGAAATCGTACATATTACCTGTTTGCTTATTCATAATTTGTTTAATATTATTTTTATATTATCTCTAAAGTAAAAGATTTGAGAGGAATCACCATTTCTGGGATGAGTTCAGTGTAACAATGGAGGGTGCAGGAGGTGCATGATGTGGGTGCAACTCGTAATATACTCATAATAAACTATTTGCAATCAATTGCACCCCCTGCACTCCTCCCAGGGCCAGATTACTTTTTCCCCAAAAATGTGTCTCTAGTATAGGGTGCAGGGGTGCAACATAATTTAGATGGGTTCGCACTTGCCTTGCGCAATAAGCTTTCCTATTCTATCCTGATATCGCTGACGAGGTACACCAGTCTGTCTTTGCGCCTCTGATTGATTTCCTGTCTGACGTAATACCTCGTGAAATTTAAGGATGTCATCATCAGAATACAATTTACCATTATCGTCTGAATCACTTGAATTCTGAGCATCTCCTCCTATTTCGCCTAGATTTTCAAAACTCATATTGCCCTCAGGGGCTGTTGTCCACTGAAGATTATAACTTTTATTTATCAGCTCATGACCAATACGTTTTTTCTCAATGGTGATCATTGTATGTCCTTTTCCGTAAGCTTCAAAACGCACGATATTAGTAAACAGTGCCTTTAATTTATAAGTTCCAGCAATTGTTCCAGCCTTATTCATATGATCAATAATAATGAATGTCACGTGAGTATCTGTTACCTTCATTTTATTTTGTATCGATTTCATTCTATTTATCATCTGGGTAATTTCCTTGGCCGTAGAATTACTTATACATGCCAAATTATCAAGAACAAATATAGAGCTGGTAAGGCAATTATTTACGTGCTTCTCTACATCGTCCAACCAATCATTCAAATTCATATAACCAAAGTCGTCAATGAAGAATAGTATATCATCCAAGCGCTTACGTTCAAATTTACCCCAAAAGGTTTGAAAGTCGGCCTCGGTCATTTCACCATTATACCAAAAACCAGTATATATTGGATGAATACTCTCATCCTCTGTCATTAAACGAGAATCTCTACGCAATACTATGTCTAAAATCATGTTTAAGATAATAGACGTTTTAGCAACATGTGGTTCACCGTAAGCCAGCATAATATCATTTTCATATAGAAGTTGGCCAGCAAGTTGATGGTAACTGAGATCCCCTACTTCGGGTATTTCGCTTAACTGCCTAATTGTTGGCTCTAAACTATCGCCACTATCTTCGTCAATGATAGATGTATCTTCATCGCTAATGGATTCCGATTCATCATTAGTGGAATCTCTTGATTGTTGGGGACGGCGATACGCTCCTGCTTCTGCTTTGGTTTTTACCAGATTCTCATCGGCCATCATCTTAACCGTATAGAGTTCTGCGTCAGCACGACGCTGCCGTACATAAAGTTCAGCATCAGCATCACGCTCGTCCGCATATGCTTCGGCTTCACTTCGCTTCCTACACATATTAATGGCAGCGAGGGCTGCAGCAGTAACAGTAGTCACACCAGCAAAAATCCATCCGAATTTTCTGATGGTCTTAGTATCTCTCTGGCTAACTCGAAGTAAAGCACCAAATATTTTTGATACTCCATACCCAGCACCAGCGCCAATAGCTGCATAACGACCTGTCCTAAAAACTTTGTTCGTTAATTGTTTCATACTTTTTCTTTTTGTGGGAGGGGACAGGAATGCCCCCTCCATGGTTAAAAATTAAATTGATTTAATACTATTAATTATGCGAGAGACCATAACAGCGTCCATACCAAATTTTTCGCCTATGGCAGTTGGCAGGACACCATCTTGGTACATCTGTTTAATGTCAAAGACATCCTGTTCCGATAGGGTAACTGGTATGCCGTCGATCATCGAGAAGAACACATACTTTACCTCCTTTACGCCAGAGGTTTTCTGTGCTTTTGGCTGTTTGCGTAGATACCTCAACACACTAGCCGTACATCCAAGGCCAAGTATTGCTATGACAATAGTGACCTTCAAAGTTGAGTTATTAACCTTGTTAGTCATTGATTTTAATTTATTTAGTAATATTTTTTGTTAATTGAGAGAGTAGATTACGTTATCCGCCCTTCTCTGTAGAACTTATTCATCACTCTATTAAGGCTTCTTCACATATTCTATGATGCCATCCTTCCAATGTACAGAGTGAGGGCCGAGAGACATCAGGTTTCATATTGATAATGAGATCCTGATGTAAAAGATCAGAGTGCTGCCATTCAAAAACAGCACTTTACACATTTTTAATTATTAGGTCGATAAAGTTGGCCTAAAACTGTAGGTATAGTTCTTTATACTCGCTTCATGCCTCCTATACCTACGTTCGGTTATGGAGTGCCAGTCCTACTATTTAGCGATATAGGCATTAACGAGTTTGTTGTTCAATATTTCAAAGATCGAGAGCAACCGTATCAGTTGCGTTCGGAAGAGTCACCTCACAGGGGAGGGCAGATAAAAAGAGTTCAAGTTCCTAATACAAATACTATTTTTTTTCGAATAGAAATTGTTATAATTGAACCAACTCTTTCATTCATTTGAATATATAGAATTAATACGATGAAAATCGAGAGCCAACTCCTCTACCATTTCGTAGCGGTTGGTTTCCATAGCAAGCCTTAGCCTCAGGATCAATTCCTGTTTCTCGACCTGCAACTTTGCCAGTTTGTTGGTCTCCTTTGTTTCCATTTTCTTAATTTTGCCGCGAAGTTATTCATTATTTCCCATTTTTGTTTTTAACTAAGTGAAACAAAATGAATGCAATGGAAAACAATATATAATAATGGGAAATAATGAAAATGAGACCATTCTCACAATGAGAATAGCCTCAAAATATGGAAGTGATTGTAGATTGTTTTTCGGCTCTAATCTTATGTCTTTTTATTATATTGTTTGTCGTACCTAGATCCTGTTTTTCTTCATTATATAATCTTTGCTTATGAGTATCTTATACGTAGACTAGATAATTGAACCGCTTTCGTACTTGAACTAATTGTACCAATCATAATCAGTTAACTTGATATTATATAATTGATAGAAAAAAATAGCAAAGTCCCTATCTTCCGGGTTTTTTTTTCGTAAAATTGACGAGTTGTAAATCTTGTCTTTGGCTTTAATCATTACTTTTGCTCTGTCCCACTTATTATTTGAGTCGCAAATTCTTTGAATGAGCACAGATAATATATTGGTATCTTTTTTCCATTCTAAAATTCCTTTATCATTTTCCACATAATAGCCAGAGAATTTGAAAGCAAAGTTTTTTCTGACTTCAATTGAATCATCGATATATTTTTCACATGCTAAATAATTTATAAGTTTGCAATAAGCTTTTACTCCTTTATCCTTGATCCTATCATTTATAAAACCAATAGAATCATTGGATTTTGTTCTATGTTCATTATTAAAAAAATCATCGGGTAAGAAAACTTCTTCAATATCTATTTCCTTATTTGTTGTAAACTCCAGTAACAATTTTATAATGGCTTGTTGAGTAGACCCTCTAAATAAGTTATTGATTATTACAAGTTCTCTGTCTGTTAATTCACCATGTATCTCTGAATATTTACTCATTATCATGATTCCGAATAGTAAAATCGCGTTTTGGATATTTTTGACTATATAATCTTCATTGTTTCCTTCTTCAATCATGCTACTAATATCTTGAACAAATTCATCTTCGTTTTCTAATATTATTTTTAATAACATTCTTTTTGCGTTATCTCCATCATCTTTAGACTTTTTAAATAGAGCTTGTATATAGTGGTCTAAATGTATAGTAAATAAATATGTTTTATATGATAATTCTTCTATTTCACTTTTGTATTTATTCTCAACATATGTGTAAAAATAGTAGGTAATTATTTTCGCTAATTTATATTCACATTCTACTCCCAAAATTGAATAACATTGAGAAGTATAGTCTTCCTTACTGTCATATAATATGTTGCAAAATGAATTAATATCTGATTTCCTGAAGGAAGATATTAGCTTACTTTGAATTGCAATATTTGAGGATAATTTCATTAGTAACATTTCAGCAGAGTCATATGGTATTTTCATTAAAGTATGGTATAAATCTTCATATGAAAATGGATAGTTTATTTTTCCATTATAACTAAAATATGTCTTATAGAATACTTCAGGACGTTCCATGATAATTCGATTGATTACTTTGGCAACAGGAACAAGAGTAGTAGTATATAGATCTAATATTTTCTTTGTCCTACTAGTCAGACTTTTCCAGAGATTAGTTGGAATAGCTGTCTTTTTATCTATAAGATTATCCCATTGAAGAATACGTAAATTGGCTTGCTGAGATGAAACGGCAAGTAGATTCTCATAATAAGAATCGTTGTATGCTTCGATTTTCTTGTAGAATATATTATCTATTATCATGGTTTATATTAATATTGATGTTGAATAGTCTTCTTTCTAATTCTTCCTTTGCGCGCGTCTTTTCTATATCGAGGGATTCTATCAATAAAGACATAGGGCACTTCATTTGTACACTCCCTGTCATAATAAACAACATGATGATAAGAGTCAACGTAGAACTCATTGGTGTATGTATCGGCCAATTCCTTTTGCCCCATTGCCAGAAGTTTATTACGTTTTTTCAAATTGTCTGCTGTATTGACGGTTTCAATAATAACTTTCTTCCACCATGACGTTTTTTTGCCCTCAATAGGCTCGACTTGAATATCTATTATATACCTTCTTATAATAGCTTTCATAGTGTCGAAGTCAGTGCCATTTTTTAGTGTGTCAAATTGATTACGTAGTGAATCGAACATTTCGTCAAAGGTAATGGAGTTTGTAATCTGATTCTCTAGGAATTTGATTTGCCCCTGATATGAGCGGATTTTCATGTTTTCTTCCTGAATGGTCTCATTCTGCTTCTTTGTCAATTGGTCGTAGCGTTCTTCTGACATAGTGGCGTTCACATAGAAATCATTATCCAGTCTTTCTCTACGCTTCATCATGTTTTCAATGACAGTCTCAGAATGAGCTATTTTGTCCTCCAACACTTTAATCTCAGTCTCGTTGGTTGTCTTCATATCTTTTGTCTTGGCAGCACTATCATTCTGCATTTCCATCAAGGCCACATACCAAGCTAGGCTCTCGATAAGGCTTGCTAGGATATTAGGACTATGCTCTAAGCCTTTCTCTACAGCATTGTGCTTAATACGACAGTTGTAGGACGCGTCAAGACGGTTAACACTATAACTAGCTCCGCATTTACAGTGAATAAGTGGAGTGAGAAGGTACTGACCCTTAGCTTTGGGGATGTGTCTATTCTCGTTACGACGTCTTACAGCCAATTCCCACGTTTCATCATCTATTATCTGAGGGTAGTTATTCCTGTTGAAAATATGGTTTTCTCCACGCACATATACACTTTGACCACCACGGTACATCGGGTTCTTTAGCATTTTGAACAACTCGGACTTTACCGTTGTGATTGAGAGTTGAACTTTTTCCTTATCTTTATTGACTCTATTGTAAAAGTAACCACGACTTAAAAGTTCCCTAGCTAATTCTGTCATGCTGTATTCTCCAGAAATGTACATATTATAGACCATCTGAACAAATTTTGCTCCTTCAGGATCTATAGCCCAAAAACCATTTTCATCTATTCGATAGCCAATGGGTATGCGACCACCTTCATAGCGCCCCTTTTTGTAGCCCTCTTCCTTTGCTCGATGGAAACGAGACATTTTATTTCTCATTTCTGTCTCTGCCAACTGAGCATACAATGTGAAGATTGTTTCAGACCCCTCATCTATACTGCCATCAGGTTTAAGGAGGTGTATATATGGTTCTTTGATGATCAATTGGATTTTTCGTTCTATCAGATACTCTAGGATGCTAAAGAGAATCTTTTTGCGTCGAGCGATACGACTGATCTCCCAGGCAAATACACAATCGTATTCACAAGTTTCAATCAGTTCTTTCATCCGATTAAGGCCAGCGCGCTCTTCTTCGCTTAGTTTTATTCCTGACTCTTTTTCTGCAACTGGTGTAATATAGCTTTCTGGATAACCTGACTTTAAAGCAAGATCATGTAATTCCTGCATCTGAGCATCATAAGATTGTTGCTCAGTTGATACACGAACCATCAATATACACTTTTTCATCTTGCCCAATTATTTTCGGCAAAGATAAAAAGAAATTTTGAGAATTACAACAATTTAAGAGATTTTAACCCACATCAAAATCGTATATTTATCTCACCTGCGACACAGTATGGTGGGGACTGCGGAAGGGGCGCTGGGAGATGAGCGAAGTGCCTACAGCCAGTTTGCCTGCCACGGAATGGATCTGCGTGGTTTCTAAGCTCTCCGCCAGCGACAGCGGGGGCAGGATGCCCGGCAGCCGTTTGGCCATCATCGACTTTCCGCTGCCCGGCGGCCCGACCATAATGATATTGTGACCACCCGCGGCGGCTACCTCTAAGGCCCGTTTCACGGCTTCTTGACCTTTGACGTCGGCAAAGTCGAGGTCAAAGGAATACTGGTGCTCATAGAACTCCTTGCGCGTATCGACAACGGTAGGCTCGTAGTTCATCGCACCGTTGAAAAAGGCGATGACATCGGCCAGGTTATCCATACCATAGACGTCGAGGTTATTGACGACAGCGGCTTCGCGGGCATTGGCCTTCGGCACGATGAGGCCCTTGAACTTCTCGGCACGGGCACGGATGGCGACGGGCAATGCCCCATTGACGGGCTTGAGGAGACCGTCGAGCCCCAACTCGCCAATCATCATATACTCGTTGAGGGCCGTCTCGCTGACCTTGGCGTGGGCGGCGAGGATGCCGATGGCGAGAGGCAGGTCATAGCCTGTGCCCTCCTTGCGGATGTCGGCAGGGCTGAGATTGATGGTGATAGAGGCGGTGGGTGGCTTGAAGCCGATGTTACTGATGGCGGCATGGATGCGGTCATAGCTTTCCTTGACGGCGGTGTCGGCCAGTCCTGACAAATGGAACTGTATGCCTCTTGACAGATTTACTTCGATGGTGATGGTTGTTGCCTCCAGCCCCATCACGGCTGCACTGAATGTCTTGATAAGCATAGTATATAGAATTAAAATTGAACATTGAAGATTGAACATTTCCGGGCGTTGGACATCAGGGGCCGAAGAGGCTTTCGATCTTGCGGTCGAGTTCGTTGGTGTTAAGGGAGTGTGCGATGATGTGTCCCTGATTGTCGGCGATGATGTTGTCGGGGACGAAATAGAGCCCTAACTGCGTGAGGACGGGCATCTCCCACATCTGTCCGTCGCAGATGCAGCTCCACTTGATGGAGTCGCGGTCGAGGAACTTACGGCATTCTTTCTGGCTGGCATCAAGGCAGATGCTGACGATGCTGATATCGCTGCCGTGCTCGTTACGCATACGTTGCAGCTTGCGCAGGATGTTCTGACTGTCGTAGTTCCACGATGCCCAGGTGTTGATGACGTTGACCTTGGCCCGCAGGTCGGCATTGGAGACGGGGCGACCGTTGATGTCGGTGGCGGAGAACGAGGGCAGCGTGCCGTTGTCGTGGAAGTTCTTGAGGCCCTCCAACTGTTTCTTCAGTCGTGCGGTCTGCTGACCGTTGGGGTTCTCGCGCTCGATGATGCCGATGAGGTCGAGGGCCTGGGCGTAGTCGGGCGTGAGTGTCTGGATGAAGTATTTGTTGAGGATGTAGATGCTGGCGAGCGTCTGGGGATGATCGTTGATGAACTGTGCGGCGGTTTTGAGGACCTCAGGGGGCGTCTGCTGGTTGGTCTGCATACGGAAAGCGGTCATCAGCTCGTTCTCTTCGGTGCCCTTGACCTCGAGTTCCTTCAGGTGGGAGGCATCGCCGGTGACGCTGACTTCGCATCCTGCCTCACCGAAGACGGGCAGCTCGGAGTAGTTGGGAAATACGAGGACGTAGGTGATGGGCTTCTCCTGGGTGACTTCGTAGGTGAAGCGTCCGTTGATGATGGCAATGGTGTCGAGGTCGTGGTGGGAACCGTCGGTGGAGTAGAGGTAGAGCTCACCTTGGTTGAAGCTTTTGAACTCGCCAGTGAGGCGAAAGCGGTCGGAATCGACTCCACAGGAGGTGAGGAGTGAGAAGTGAAAAGTGAAAAGTGAAAAGTTTGCTACCGCCATAAGGAATGTCATCAGTCGATGACGAAACGTTATATGTTTCTTAATTCTCTTCTTCATGGCGACAGCAAATTCTTCACTCTTCACTCTTAACTTTTCACTTTTCACTTCTCACTTCTACTTCAGTTTCTGCAGTTCGAGGTCGTTGGCGGCATACTTGGAGTACCAGGGATCGGTGACAGCCTTGGCGAAGGTCTCGCGGGCGTCGTCGAGGTTACCCATACGGGTGGAGAGGATGGTCTTCAGGTATTCCGTCGTGGCATCGGGATGCTTGACGTATTTCAGTGTGACGGCTGCCGAGGCGTAGTTCTTGTTCAGAATCTGGGCCAGGGCGGCGCTGTTGCTGTAGATGTCGGCGAAGTCCTGTTCAGCCTGGGCGTAGTTGCCCTGTGCCAGGTGCAGGTTACCGAGTATCTCCTGCAGTCCGTTGGCGCCAGTGGCACTGGCGATATACTGCTCGGCGGTCTTCAGGTCGCCGGCCTGCAGGGCGATCATACCGAGGTTGGCCTGTGCTTCGGGCAGGTTGGCGGCGATGCTCTTTGCCTTCTCAATGAACTGGTTGGCGGCCTTGTAGTTGCCACGGGCATACTGGATGGTGGCCAGGTTGTTATAGGCGCGGGCATCGTTGGGATAGATCTCGGTGGTGAGCTTATAGATATCCTCCTTCTCGTTGAGGTCATCCTTGAGGGCGGCACCGTAGAGTAGCTCCTCAACGCTGAGCTTGGTAGCGTCGGACTTGATCTGTGAGAGGATCTGGTCGTCGCTGCGGCCTACGGTCTCGTAGTTGATGGTCAGACGGGCACGGCGCAGCTGCGGCAGGATGCCGTCGGCCAGCTCGCGGAAGGCGGAGCTGATGTTCTTGATCTGCTGCTCACGCTCCTCGGGATCCTTATACATGGAGAGTACGCGCAGGATGACGTCCTTGTCCTGGATGTCGCTGGCCTTCACGAGCTCCTGGAAGCCCTCCCAGTCCTGGGCAGTGTATTTGGCATCGACATTGGCATTCATCTGGATGCGCTTGAGCTCCTGGTTCACGTACTGCTCGGAGTTACGCTGGCGCTCTGCGGCGAGACGGTCGTTGATGCTGAAACCACCGTCGGGAGAAGCATAGGCTGACACTTCGACGTTGTCGAGGTTCAGGTTCTCGCGGTCATTATTGATACGCTGCAGCATCTTGACGAATTCCTGCACGCTGTTGTTGGCAAGCTCGCTCTTGCGGAGGTTGGCCTGCTGGATAAGGAACTTGATGTTGGCCTCCTGCTTCTGCTTGCTGATGCGCTGGTAGGCATCGGGCGCGATGGCGGCCTGGGCCGTGGTGAGCGTCTTCTTGTAGAGCTCGGAGGTGGCGATGATGCCGTAGGCGACCTTCACCTCAGGAACGTTCACCTTCTTGGAGCCGATGAAGGCGCGGAAGGTGAGGTACATGTCGGCCTTGTTGTCGTCGGCATAGGGGAAGTTGGTCTTCATCGTGTAGTTGCCGCCCAGACGATAGGAGATGATCTGTTCGTTGCCGGCGACTTTCTCACCCTGGAAGGTGGCGGTGTTACCCTGTACGACGGTACCGTTGGAGTAGCGCAGTTCGGGCACGACGGTGACGATGGCTTTCCGCTTCATGTATTTCTCAGGGAAATGTCCGTTGATGGAGGCGGGAACAATACCGGCCTGGGTCTCCAGGGGATTGGGTGCTACGTTGAAGTTATCAGCTGACAGCGGGCCCAGCTTGGAGCAGGACGAAAATAGTATGACTGTGGCAGCAGACAGGAGGAGAAAATGTTTTTTCTGCATACAATGAAATATTGTTTAAGGATGAATAAAAATAGTGCCGCGAGCGGGACTCGAACCCGCACAACCATTCCTGGTCAAGGGATTTTAAGTCCCTCGTGTCTACCAATTCCACCATCACGGCAGCCAAAATGTACTGCAAAGGTACGGCTATTTCTTGAAATAGCCAAACTTTTTATCAATAATTTAGAAAATATTTAGGGCAGAGAGCTTATCCATACAGTAGCGGCGGAAGTCAGCCCAGTGGTAATAGGGGGCGCAGTCGGTCGCGATGGGTAGCGTAGCTTCCTGCTCGTTGAGGAGCACCTTCAGCAGCACATCCTTGTCTTTCGGACTGCTGCGGTAGAAGATGAACTGCACGTTACAGGCCATTGGGAAGATGCTGGAGCACCACCATCCTCGGGCCTCCAACTCGTCGAGATTGTCGGTTGCGAGGTCGTAGCCGTTGATGCCGATAAGACAGACCAGCGGCAACAGCACCGTCTCGTGACCGAAGCGCAGCTGGGCACCGGGCTTCTCCAGTTGCAGGCAGCTGTCGGCATCGGCGATGAGCTGTCGGAGCAGATAACGCTGGCTGGTGGGCTGACGGCCACCGTTGAGCTTACAGGCACCATGCTGGATGTACCACAGGGCATTATCCACCTGCCACATACGGTAGAGCTCCTCGGTCTCGAAGAGGTTCTGCAGGTAGGTGTTCAGCCAGAGGTGGGTGTTCGCTTGGAAGAGGCCCATCTTCATCAGGTAGTAGTTGAAGTCCTCTTCGTCGACAATCTCCTTTACGATGTCGGGATTCTTGAAGATCTCAGCCATCAGTCGGCTATTGCCCATACGGCTGGCGATATAGGCATCGTAGGCCTTGCGGGCCTCGGGGGTCATATAGTTTCTCCGGAGCTTGTTATCCTGGTGGTTCATATACCACATGGTGCGTTTCGAGGCTTCCATGGTGACCTGGAGGGTGGGCTGTGCCTGTAGCAGTTCCATGACGGCGGTACCCATCGACTCGATGCATCGCGGCACCACGGTGCTGATGGCTTTCACCCTGGCTCCTGGGCACAGCACTTCGGGGAAGTTCTTGGTCATCCGTCGGGCAATCTTGCGTTGTTGTTCCTTGCCATAGCTGGTCAGCTCGCCCCAACGGTTCTCGGTGTCGGCCATAATAATCTGTATTTCATGGAGCACCCGCTTGCCGATGGGTGTCAGGTCATCGACACTGTCGGCATGGAGCATCATCAGATAGGGGGTGTCATAACCGCTGCGGTTACTGATGTATCGCGAACCGTGACGGCCGTAGTGGGAGATATAGAAGGGGCGCTTGCCTGCCGGCGATGGTGTCAGCGGCTTGGTGATGCTGTCGGGATAGATATCATAGTTGCAAGAGGCGTATGACGGCTTCTCACGGATCAGGTCGATTACAGTCTGTGACTGTAATGTGAAGAGTGAAGTGTGAAGAATGAAGAGAAATCCGAGTATTCTGTTGTTATTCATCTTCTTCTGTTTTTTCTGTTGAATCTGGTATTCTCGTAGCGATAGAGCTTACGCAGGTAGTAGTTCTTGACATCCTGCCAGTGGTAATAAGGGGCGCAGTCTGTCTCGACGGGCAGACGGGCCTCGTGGCCGTTGAACAATACCTTGACAAGCACGTCGGGGTCGTTCCGCTCACTGCGGTAGTGGATCATCACGATGCTGCCGCCAAGGGGAGCGATGCGGTAGTCGGCCCAGCCGGCGGTTTCGAGCGAGTCGAGATTGCTGGTCTGTACGCCACAGTTGTCGAGTTCCATCAGCGAGGCCAAGGCCAGCATCACGCTCTCATGGGTATAGCGGTTATGCATCAGCGGGGCATAGCGATTCATCATGCTGTCGCCCATGTGTATCATATTCCTCAGCGTGGAGCGTTGCAGGAAGGGCTGTTTACCGCCATTCAGGGTGCAGCCGCCGTAGTTGATGTAGTGCCAGGCATTCTGCTTGCGCCAGTGGTGGCGGATCTCCTCGGTGGTGAAGATGTCCCAGAGCTTGATTTTTCCGGCTAACTCCGTATGCTGGATGTTGCCTGCCAGACGGAAGAGCTGTCGGCTCAGGGTCTCGGTGTCGATGTTGGCAATGACGTAATGTTGGTCATTGAAGAGCGACTCCATCAGCCTGGCATCGCTTGTATTGAGATCTGTGAAACGATTAAAGTGTGCCATTGTCAGCGAGTCGGTACGGTGGTCTGTCAGCAGCTTGTCCTGAGGGTTCATGAATGCCTGCTCCTGGTGCGACGACCTGACGGACATCTGTAACGGCTGTCTCATGGCCGACAGCTGTGTCATCGCCTCCTCCATGGTGAGGATACAATGGTTCTGCACGATGCTCCGCGCCGTGTAGTAGCCTTTCTCCACGAAGGCGTCTGGTATCCGTTCCACCAGCTGGCGCATCAGTTCCCTGCTCTGACGGGCACCTTTGGCAGTCAGTTCGCCGGTACGGTCCTTGGCTTCCTGTCGTAACAGGTCGAGGCGGTGCATCACGTCGTGCCCCAGCTTGGTCAGCTTGCCCAGACTGTCGGCACGGGCAAAGATGGCGTATGGCGCTTCGTAATCCTTGGGGTTGGTCAGATAATAGGATGACGGACAACTGTAATGGTTGATGTAGAACGGCTTCTTGCCACCAGGCACCGCTGTGTCCTTCTGCTTCGTCACGGGCATGGCATAGTATATTCCCGCCGCGCGGTTCACGTCGGACTTCAACTCCTTGCCGACGATATCGGTCTGAGCCTGGGCGTTCACCGTGCCGCACGGCAGGGCGATGGCGATCATCACGGAACTCAGGATATTCTTCGTTGTCATATTGTCGTTGTTTAATTCCAGGCGTGAATGACGGTGCCGTCGAAGCTGCAGTAATAGCGCAACAGCGGGTTTCCGTCGTTGCCACTGACGATGCTGCCTGTCTCCAAGTCGTAGGTACGATGGCATTTCGGACAGGCCACCTGTTGGCGGTTGCCCGTAAAGTCCATCGCCTGCAGGCTCTCGCAGGTAGGACATGTACGGTCGTAGGCCCAGAGACCATTGAAGTTGGTGAGGCCGATAAAGAGACCGATGCTGTTGCTGGCACCGAGCATATAGCTGGCGTAGTTCTCGCGGTCGGTACTGATGATATTGTCCTCGCGGGGCGTCTTGTCGTCGTTGCTGGTCACGTAGACATGACGGACAGACGTTGCACCGTCACCCGTCGTGGTCACGAAGACGTACGACCCAGGGTTTTTGACGGCCGCAAGCAACAGACTGGTAGGGTGCTTGTCGCAGTCGAAGAAGAACTGACACGGGTACTTCCTGCTGACAGGCGCCTCGGCCTCACAAGCTGACAGCAAGATCAAAACGGAGACAAGTAGATATTTTAGACGATTAGACATTTAGATGAACAGACAATTAGAATACAAATAATAATGAAAAGGGTAGGGGGTTAAACGGTTTGTGAGAGTTTTTTGTAGGTGCGGTACTTTCGACGAATCTCTAATTTGTCGGAACCGAAATTAATCAGCAGACCATCTTCGATGCCTGTGGCAGTGAGGTAGTTTACTAACTGTACCTCATGAATGCTGTCAAGATTGCTGACAGCCTTTAGTTCCAAAATAACCCGACCGCCAGCAATCATATCTGCCCTATAATCTCCAACCACATGATTATTATAATAGACCTTAAAGGGTACTTCTGTTTCAACAGAAACCCCATGATCTATCAATTCGATGTATAAGGCATTCTTGTAAACCTTTTCCTCGAAACCTGGAGTCAGCTTGCTTCTTACCAGTTTAGCGCACTCCACTATCAGGTCTATCAATTCGTTATTATCTATATCTTTATTTTTTAAATCGCTCATCATCAATCCTATTATCTAATTGTCTAATTGTCTAAATGTCTAATTGTCTAAATGTCTAATAGTCTAAATGTCTAATAGTCTAAATGTCTAATAGTCTAAACATCTAATAGTCTCTCCTCGGCGAGGGTCATTCGTTCGAAGTTGAAACCGTCGAGGGTCTGCTGCATCAGAGACTGGATATGGTCGTTGCAGAGATTGCCGATGGAGCCTTCGTGGGTGTGATGGATGTCGTGGCTAGCCTTGAAGTTGCCGGCCTCGATGTCGAGGCCCACCTTCTTGTAGGCATCACGGAAAGGCATACCATTGGCAGCAAGACGGTTCACCTCTTCGACACTGAACATCGGGTCGTACATCGGATTGTCGAGGATATGCTCGTTCACCTCTATCTTGCTGATGATGTAGGCCGCCATCTGCAGACAGTCCTTCAGCTCGCCAAAGGCCGGCAGGAACACCTCCTTGATGATCTGCAGGTCACGGAAGTAACCTACGGGCAGGTTGTTCATGATGAGCGTCACCTGTTGGGGCAGGCTCTGGAGTTTGTTGCACTTGGCACGGATGAGCTCGAACACGTCGGGATTCTTCTTGTGTGGCATAATCGAGGAGCCTGTCGTACACTCCTTCGGCAGCTTCACAAACGAGAAGTTCTGCGAGTTGAACAGGCAGGCGTCGAAGGCCATCTTGGCGATGGTGCCGGCAATGGTGGCGATTGCGAAACCCACGTTGCGCTCCATCTTGCCACGCCCCATCTGGGCATAGACAACGTTGTAGTCCATCGAGTCGAAGCCGAGCAGTTCGGTAGTCATCGTACGGTTCAGGGGGAACGATGAGCCGTAGCCTGCAGCGGAGCCGAGGGGGTTGCGGTTGGTCATCTTGTAGGCGGCCTGCAGGAAGAGCATATCGTCGGTGAGGCTCTCAGCATAAGCACCAAACCAGAGGCCAAAGCTCGACGGCATGGCAATCTGCAGATGGGTATAGCCGGGCATCAGCACATCCTTATATTGATTGCTCTTCTGGATGAGCTCGTCGAAGAGGATTTTTACTTCTTCGGCAATCTCCTTCAGTTCGTGACGGGTGAAGAGCTTCAAGTCCACCAACACCTGATCATTACGCGAACGCCCTGAGTGGATCTTCTTGCCCATGTCGCCCAACTTACGGGTGAGTAGCATCTCCACCTGGGAATGTACGTCTTCCACATCGTCCTCGATCACGAACTCACCCCGCTCTGCCAGCTGGTAGATGTTCTTCAACTCTGCCAACAGCTCTGTCAGCTCGTCTTTCTCCAACAGCCCGATGCTCTCCAACATCGTGACATGGGCCATCGAGCCCAACACGTCGTACTTGGCGAGATAGAGATCCATCTCACGGTCTCTTCCGACGGTGAACCGCTCTATCTCCTTATTGATCTCAAAGTTCTTCTCCCAGAGTTTCATATTCTTTATCCTTTATTAGTTTATTGTTTAAAGTTTATAGTTTATAGATGATTACTTCTATAGTCAACCATGATTTATCAAGGGCTTGCCAGGTTATCATCTATCATCTATCATCTATCAACTATAAACTATAAACTATAAACAATACTATCACTCATAATGTACCTGTGCCAAGGCATCGGCGATCTTCTCGACGCCGTCCTGCAGCGGGCCTTGCAGCATCCCCTTGATGAAGGGATTGAGCTCAGCCTTCACGGTGACCTTCATCTTTGAGTTGTTCTCATCGACGGGCAACACCTGAATCCACACGTTGAAGGGTACGGGCGACTGCACCGTCTCGAATTTCACACACTTCGGCTCCTCGCGGTCGCAGATACGGAGCTTCAGCTCGCCGACAGGGGCGACATTGAGGCTGACGGTATCCTCGTCGTACTTGAAGTCGTTGACTTTATCCTCGGGTACACGATCCTGTACTTTCTCGAGGTTACGCAGGTCACTGATATTATCATAGACTGCCTGCTGAGGGTAGGGAATAAGCTTCACGCTACTCTCGAATTTGCTTTCACTTCCAAATAATCCCATATTCTTTTTCAGTTTATAGTTTAATGTTTATAGTTTATAGTTGATTTGTTCTATAGTCTCCAATGACACAAGGGCTTGCCAGGTTATCATCTATAAACTATAAACAATCAACTATAAACAAAACTACTGTTTCCAAGTAGAGGGGCTTTGGCGCCATTCGGCGAGGACGGCCTTTTCCTCTTCCTTGATGTAGCCGGTCTTGGCAGCTTCCTCTACCACATGCTCGTAGTCGGTGAGGGTGATGAGCTTCACGCCAGCCTCCTCGAAAGCCTTCTCGGCCACGGGGAAGCCGTATGTGAACGAGGCCACCATGCCTACCACTTCCACACCATACTCCCGCAGGGCAGCGACAGCCTTCAGCGACGAGCCGCCCGTAGAGATCAGGTCTTCAACCACCACCACCTTGGCACCCTTCTCAATCTCGCCCTCAATCTGGTTGCCCATACCGTGGTCTTTCGGCTTCGGACGGACATAGCTGAACGGCAGCCCCAGCTGATCGGCTACCAGCGCACCCTGTGCAATGGCACCTGTGGCGACGCCGGCGACGGCTTCTGCCTCGGGGAAGTTCTCCTGAATGGCATGACAGAGCTCGAGCTTCACGAACGAGCGCAGACTGGTGAACGACAACGTCTTGCGGTTGTCAGTGTAGATGGGTGACTTCCACCCGGAGGCCCATGTAAACGGGTCGTTGGGTTGCAGCTTGATGGCCTTGATTTCCATCAGTTTCCTTGCTAATTGATTCTTGATATCCATAAGTAAATGAATTATTTGGCTGCAAAGGTACAAAATAATTATCAATTATCAATTGTCAATTATCAATTATTTTGTACCTTTGCACCCAGAAAAGATAACCATAACTTATTATTAGCGATTATGAAAAGGATTTTGTTTCTAACAACGTTGTTCTGTGCAGCACTGACGGTGCAGGCGCAGAGACCGCAAATGATGCGGATGCCAGAGCCAGGACTCACTGACCAGACCGCAAGGAAGTTTACACTCGACCTGACCGACGACGGCAAGGCGCAGATGGTCTGTTTTCTCCCCACAAAACCCTCTGGCAAGGCCATTGTCGGCGTTCCTGGCGGTGGTTACTCCGTGTTGTCGAACACCCACGAGGGAACGATGGCAGCCGACTGGCTCAACAAGAAGGGCATCGCCTATTTCGTGGTGAACTATCGTATGCCCGAAGGCGACCGTACCATCCCGATGGGTGATGTATCGAAGGGTATCCGTATTGTCCGCGACTCCGCAGCTGCCTGGGGCGTCAATCCCGCCGACGTAGGTATCATGGGTTTTTCGGCTGGTGGCCACCTGGCATCGGTCATCTCCACCCTTACCGAGTATGACGTGCGTCCTAACTTCACCATTCTCTTCTATCCTGTCATTTCGATGGACGAGCGTGTGTCGCATATATGGTCGTGTCGCAATTTCCTTGGCGAGGATCAGAAGGATCCCAAGATGGTGCGTGATTTCTCGACCAACAATGCCGTGCGTCGTCACCTCACACCGCCTGCCTGCATCATCATGTCGGGCGATGACAACCTGGTACCGCCGCTCACCAATGGTCTGACCTACTATACCGCCATGCGTAATGCCGGCAACGACTGTGCACTGTTCCTCTATCCCTCAGGCGGGCACGGCTATGGCTTCGCACCCTTCTTCGCCTATCACGATGAGATGCTCGCCAATCTTGGCAAGTGGCTCGACCAGCTGAAGGCGCCCAAGACGGATGCCATCCGCGTGGCCTGCATCGGTAATAGCATTACGGATGGTCACGGCATCGACCTGGCACCCCGTAACGGCTATCCTGCCCAGTTGCAGCGTATCCTGGGCGATGGTTATAGTGTGAAGAACTTCGGTGTGAGTGCCCGCACCATGCTCAACAAGGGCGACTATCCCTATATGAACGAGCTGGCCTGGCGTGATGCCCTCGCCTTCAAGCCCGACATCGTCATCATCAAGCTTGGCACCAACGACTCGAAGCCCGAGAACTGGCAGTACAATGCTGATTTCCGCAAGGATCTTGAGCAGATGATCACCACCCTCAAGCCCTCGGCCCTGCCGGCCAAGAAGGGTAAGAAGCGCGAGAAAGGTCTGGCTAATGTGGCTGCAGGACCCAAGATCTACCTCTGCACGCCCATTCCCGCCTTCAAATCGACCTGGAATATCAACGACTCTGTGATTGTCAATGGCATCATTCCCATTCAGAAAGAGGTGGCTGCGAAGTATGGTCTGCAGATCATCGACCTCCACACCCTCTATGCCAACGATGGCGACAAGATGCTGCCCGACGGTATTCATCCCGACGGTAAAGGTGCCCGCCGTATGGCGGAGATCATCGCTGAAGCTCTGAAGAAATAGTTATTGAGCCCACTTTTCGAAGTGGGCTCAATGATTTTTATTTAATCACGACCTTGCGTCCTCGGTGGATAAACACGCCTTTGGCGTTAGGCTTGCCGTTGATTTTCCGGCCGTCGAGCGTGAACCAGCCTCCATTATCCATTATCCTTTGTCCATTATCCACTGACTTGATGCCCGTCGGGATGTCCTCGCAGAGCCAGTTGAAGTAGGAGCCATAGCTTCTCGCTACCAAGAGCGTTATCAGGAACGACGCGCCGGCATCCACGTGGTCGCTTTCGCTGAAAGTGTCGTTGAGGCGGTACATGATGTTCTCGCCCTGAGGATGTGCGTCGCGGAAGGCAAGGTAGTTGCCGTATGGCACGATGACGTCGCCCTTTGAGTGGAAGAACTGTATGCGGTGCTGCGGCTCCCAGCCTGTGGTGACGGAATTGTCCACCAGGGCGCGGTGCAGGGCCTGCGACGCATCGGCAACCACCTCCGGCACGGCGTCGAAACGGCTGTCATCCGACAGGTACTCATAAATGGCTGGCGTGAAGATCTTCTCCACCTTTCCCCACACCTCGCCTTTCTTCGGACTCTCAAACATCTCGGCCATCTGCTCCGGCGTGTAATGGCGGTCGAGTGTATCGACACCCGCCTGCAGTTGGTCGTACCATTTCCCGGCTATCTCATCGGTGGTGTAGGCCTTGCTGTCTATCCAGCCGAGCACGCCCGTGTCGAGCAGCTGTTGCGACAGATAGCTCCCGATGCCGTAGGGTTTCAGGTCGGGGTGCGTCTCGCAGAGGCCTTTCAACATCAGGGGCACCACCACGGGCAGTGTCACCTTACCCTTCCGGTGTGCGGTCTCCACGCCGTAGCTCTTGCCGTCGTCTTCGATATAGTAGCGCAGTGTCTCCACCAGGTCGTATGGACCGTCGCCGCACATCGAGCCTTGGAAGTGCAGCTCGTCGGCCAGTCCCTGCTCCTCAATCTCGCGGTGGGTGGCCAGGCTGACGGCACCGCCCTGCGAGTAGCCGATGCAGAACGAGCGCCAGTCGCTCTTCATCGGCAGCAGCCTGCCGTCGGTCGCGACCGACTTCTTGTAAATCTCCAGTCCGTATTTCACGGCATCGATCACCTGCTGCGCCGTCAGGCGCTGCGAGAGGTAAGGGTGCGGCGTGTCCTTCGACACGCCGTAGCCCTCGTAGTCGGGAGCGATGACGATGCAACGGCCTACGTAGTTGGCATACTCCCATGTCAGGATGTTCCCATACTTACGGCCGGGAAGGAACAGCAGCATACTCTGTTCCTTGGAAAACCCCTCGTTTGTCGAGGGGCGTTCGTAGTCGGCCGTGATGGTGATGTGGCAGAATATATGCAGGCTCTCGATGCTGTCGGTCTCCTGTCTGGATGTCGGTGTCCAGGCGAAGAGGGCTGATGACAAGACGGTTGGTTCACCGGCCTCATTCACCGTTGGGTAGTTGAAGGTATAGACGGTACAGTCGCCCTCTTTCCTGATCTTTGTCAGCGTTTGCGATGGCTCTATGGCCTGTGCCGTTGCTACCCAAACACAGCATACGAGGGCCAGCATCCTATTCATGCTCCTGCGCATCATCGTTTACTGCTTGCTCTTGAAGGTACCCGCGAGGGTCTGCAGGTACTGCATCAGCTGGCGGACAGTGACGAGGCTCTCCTTCATGGGGTCGGCGGCGTGGTCAGCGATGTTGATCATGTACTCGATGCTCTCCTTGTCGAGCATGTCGGTGAGGGGCACGTAGCCGTTCTCGTCGGCGAAGTTAAGCGCGGGCACGGCCCAGTAGTCAACACCGAATTTGATGGTCTCCAACTTCATGGGGATCTGCATGTCGTTAAGGCCCTGGCAGGTCATCGAAGCGCTGACCAGCTGGTTCAGCTGCTGGGTGTACTGTTCGATGGTCTGCTGGTCGGCATAGTTGCGGCGGGCGCGGGCCATCTGGCTCTGCAGCTCGATGACCTTTGAGCAGTCGCTGACCTTCAGCGTGGTGGTCAGGTCGTCGAGCAGGGTAATGGTGCCCTCCTCCAGGCTATTGCCGGCCATGACGACGGCGAAGGCCTCGGCGATGCTCGAAGCAGTGGTGTGCTGCGAGTAGTCGGTCTGCCCGTTCAGGTTCTTCATCACGCCGCGCAGCTTCACGATGTTGCGGTCGTTGTGGACGAAGCCCAGCTTCACGCCAGCCTCATGTGTGGCGGGATCCTGGCCGATGGCAAAGGTGAGCGTCGTGGCGTCAGCCTGCGGACCGACACCGGGTAATACGACGTTCTGGGGGATTTCCATATTTTCAGGTATGCCTGGTGTATTCGACTGCAGCGTGCCGCTGATGTTCCATGCGTCGGTGCGCGGGTTGATGAACGAGGAGGTGCCGCGGCTGACGAACTCGTTCTTGAACGTGCCGGTCAGCACAGGAGTTGTTTGCCCATTTTCCACCATGTCAATGCTGAACTCGAAGGCCGACGGGATGCGTATGATGACGGCGAGCTGGCTGGTGGAGAAACGCGATGCAAACATATCCACCGGCGAGCCGGAAGCCTTCAGCACCAGACGGTCGTACATTTCGCCATCAGGCATCGGGGGCAGCTCCACGCCATCGGGAACCAAGGCTGGCTGTTCCATCGAGCGCTTGTAGATCAGTTCGAAGTCCTCAGCCGGCTCCACGTCGAAGCCCGTGTTGTCGGCATTCTGTGTGAAGCGGAAGTTGAACGCCGTGAAGTCCACGACGGCATACAGCTGATAGCCCATCTGTGCCAGCTCGCTGCCTTCCTCCACGGGCTTGATGCTCTGCTGGATGGCCAGGCTGAACAGCGTCGAGACGGTCTTGTCGAAGGCGGGATTCGTCAGCACGTTCTTGTTGAAGTCCTGGTTCAGGATGTTGACACCTGTCCACGTCGAGAAGTTCAGGTTCTCAGCCACCTCCTTCAGGTTCTTACGGGTGTGCTCGATGAACTCCTTGCGGTTCTTCTTCGCCTGCTCCGTAGGGTTGTCACTTGTGTCGTTGGTACATGCCGTAAACACACTTGCGCCGCAAATAAGGGCTGCGGCCATTGCCCAATTCATAATCTTTTTCATAATCTATATACTTTAGTTATGTTATCGCCTGCAAAGATAAGGAAAAAATCAGAAACCCGTGCAACATTTCACGACTTTTTTACTCCAAATCAGGGATGTTGAAATTGGGCGTTATCCATGAGATGTCCGACTTATGCTCTTCGCCGCCACCTCGGTAGATGGTTTGCACTCCGACCTTGGTCCAGGTGTCTACCTCTTTAGCGGACTCGTGGATAAAGATATTCTTACCGCGTTCAATGAAGGTCGTATCTGACTTGAAGGTATAGGGAATCTCTGTCATGTCGGCAGTCAGGTCGTCATATAATGCAGTCGTGAACGTGTATGGCTGTGCCTGTCCGTTCTTCTCTATCCATATCATATAGTAGGTCTTGTCCGACATCAGCCACGCACCATTGGTACCGACGAGCGGGATGTCAGCCGACATCTGGTAATCATATTGCCTCTTTGACATGTCTATTGACGGTGCCACTGGCGTAGCGGCGACTTCACTCTTCTTACTGATTACCACTTTGGCAATCGGATCAGGGAATGGGTCGAAAGTATCGGGTCGGGTGTTATAGTATATGACCTGGTTGGTTGACAGGACACCTTGCGCTGCATCATAGTCGAACACGAGGTCGGTCATAGCTCCCTTCGAATCGATGGCGGTGACATAATACTCGTCGGCGAACGTACTGCTGCTGATAGTGCCCAGATACTGGTTGGCGGGGATGGTAATGGTCTTGCCGTCGGCACTGAGCGTACCTTTCACCCAGCCCTTGGGATAGCTTTCGCAGATCCGGTTGATATAGACATCCTGGCCGTCGAAACCTATCTTGAGGAAATTTGAGCACTTTTCTTCGTAGTCGATGGCTTTGTTTTCAATGTCGTATCCGTATGCGCTGAGATCGTACTCTGCCGTCTGCAGGCCCGCGGGAGGCTCGACGGCCGTGGGGTTAGTGGGCTCGCGGCTGATAATCAGCCTGGCATAATAGTCAATAAATGATTCAAGGATACCTTCAGACAGGATGACATATTGCCTGGCTATGAACCGGTCGTTCTCAGCATCATAGTATAACTCTACATCGCTCTCTTCATCGTTTTCGAGCTGGCCCTGAATGTACATCTCCTTATCATCACTCATTCCCAGATACTGACCGGTGGGGAATACCGCCTTGCTACCATTGATGGTGCCCTTCACCCAGGCTGACGGCATCTGAGGAAACAGTCCCTGCAGATAGAGGTCCTGTCCGTCCTGCACGACACCGACGGTTCGGATGACAGCGCCATTATCGTTGGAAGCGCGAATGTGCCACTGCTGCGTCTCGATACCCTCGGGCGGTGTCACCGTGCTGGGCACCTGACTGATTCCCGGCGTCAACTTGACATAGCTGACGTAGGCATAATGGTCCATGCTGCCGGGGCCGTCGCTCTCTAAAATGAGATTGCTGCCTAAGAGCAGCAGTGTACGCGTCGCAGCATCGTATGAGAACCTGATATCGGTGATGGTCTCTGTCTTTCCCTCGTCCTTTTCCTCGTCCGTCAAGCGGGTTATACCGTTCAGGTAGAACAGATCCTCCCCATTCTTGCCTACCAGCTGTCCGCTGGGGAAGACTGCTGTGCCACTTTCGTCGAGCGTACCCTTGATGTAGCTGTCTTCATACCAGTTCGACAGTCCGGCGATGTAGATATCCTTGCCATTGAAAGCCACCTTGACGGTCTCCCTGATGACATACAGCTTGGGGCCTTCAGGAGACTGCACATATTCTCCCTTCAAGATTGAATAGTCCTCGCCCACCACACCTGACGGCAGGGTCACCAACCCGTTCTGAGGCTCTTCGGGAGGAGTGACGGGGTTGTCGTCGTTGCTGCTGCACGCCGTCAGCACTGTTGCGCCGCAAATCAGGGCTGCGGCCATTGCCCATTGCATCATTCTTTTCATATTGTTCCGTTGTTAATAATAATTCAAACCACAGTTCTTTAATTATACTTTTGGTTGCAAAGATAATCATAATCCGCGAAAACCCCAACAAAAAGTATGCACGCATTTGGATCATGTACCAAATGCGTGCATAACATGTAACGGAGCGACCATCCATCACTCCACCTTTTCCATTTCTACCGTGGCGGTGAAGGTGGTGCCGTCGGGGTTCTGGCGCAGCGACTTCCACTTCATCACGCCGTTTTGGATGGATTCGATCTCCCACCACTGGCGCTGCTCGCCTTCAGTGTCGTTCTTCCAGCGGGCGTAGAACAAGTAGCCGTCAACGACGTACTGATTAAAGATATCAACCATCATTTCCCAGTCACCGTCGCCCACCTTGCGTGAGTAAACGTAGGTGCCGTCGGCCTTGATCTGCCAGCGCTCATTCCACCCATCGGAGTTCTTACCCTCCCAGGTGCCAATGACGTCCTGGCGGTAGTCGATGTCGGTCTTCGTCAGTCGGACGTTCCGCTCGTTGAAGCTTACGTCGCCCTGACCGCCACGGATGGTTGTGTGCCTGTGCCTGCAAACGATCTCGGTGGCGGTGACCGACGAGATGAAGAAATCCTCTATCAGCGTAATTGTCGGATCGGACTCGGGATGGCCGGTCAAGCTCACCTTATTGCCGGTAATCTTGACAGCATACTCACGGCGGTCACTCCATTTGGCTTGTTTCTCCGTATAGTCGGGTAAAGACG